>JGI24139J26690_1000001_pt1 | contig 121966 bp, 186 predicted proteins | sample BarGraIncu00221A_FD_26690 | JGI IMG/M metagenome (IMG submission 26690)
AAATAAAAATTAGGAGGTCGTTATTAATGGATATTAAATTATTACTTTGGGACTGGAGATTCATACTTGTTACTATATTAGGAGTGGCTGTTTATGCTGTAGCTGACTGGAAGAACTTTAAAATACTTGTTATTCAGGCTATTGCAGTTGCTAAATCTAAAGCTAAAGACGGTGTATTAAATGGAGGTCAAGCTCAAGAAGATTGGGTTGTTGATAAAGTTTACGATGTTATGCCAGCTAGAATAAAATTATTTGTAAATAAAGAATTGCTTAGGAAAATAGTTTATAAAGCTTATCACATCACAAAAGATTTATTAGACGATGGTAAATTAAATGAATCTGTACTAGATCAAATAGTTGAACAAGTTGTTGCATCTGATAAGGTACAAGAGGCTGTGGAGGCCGTAGCGAGTGCTGAAATAGAATCTAATGTAGTTGCTACTAAGGAAGCTAACGTAGCTGAAATAATCCAAGAATCAACTGTAATTCTAGGCATACTTCCCGAAGAAACTAAATCTGAAACTATTGAGAAAATAGAAGAAGTTTTAGCAAAATAATAAATATAAAAACACTATTTTATTCAACAAATAGAAAGGAATGATTAATTTATGAGAGTAGGATCGGGATATTTCGGTTCAAATAATTTATTAACTTCAACTGCAAATCAAGAAATAATTCAGCAAAATAAACCTGTAAATTTAACATCATTTTCATCATATAAATTTAGTTTTATGAATTCACAAGACTGTCATGTTCTTATAAATGGTTCAACAAATCAGATATATTTACCAGCAAATAAAGGATTCAATTCAGATGATGTTGATAAAGAAATATATACATTTGTAATTGTAGAAGCGTCTATAAGTTATTACTATTTAGGTGCATATTAAAGGAGATGATATAAATGGGGTTTTTCAATAATTTCGGTGGAACATCAGCAGCAGATAAAACTAAATTAGATAGTCTTTCTGCTCCAATAAAAAATAATCTTATTGCCACATCTATTCCAAATATAACAAATGATTCTGGAAGTGGGTATTCTGCTGGAAGCACATGGATTTATGGAGGTATTACATATACTTGTACAGATGCAACAAGTGGCTGTGCGACATGGGCAAACTCAGCAGATGTATTCTATTTTGATTCATGGGCTAATTTAGTAGCTACCATAAGCGTAGTAGGTTCAACATATGTAAATAAATATGCTATTGTATCTAATACTAATGGAGGAGTTAATAGTGGAGTAACTTATGTATCTTCTAGTGGTGCAGTAACTAACCCCATAGTTGATGGTAGTTCTGCTACTTATAAAATTAATGCACAAGGAACTATCTATGGTGTAACATGCCAAGTTAGAACAGTGACAAATCCAATTATAACTTCTATTATGATTGTTGCAACTACAAAACCAATAATAGCAGGTTATTATATATTTTCCGTTGTTCCTACAAACGGACTCCCATCTGGAATAGGATTAAACGATATAACTTTTTTTGATGGTATAAATTGGTCTTTATATCAGAAATACTCTTCTGCTATACCAGTATTGGTTGCTGGAACCACAACAAATACACAAGTTACATGGAAAAAGCAAGGTGGAAGTTGGGTAAATTCCTATACTGCTGACAATGCTTCCAGTGGGTGGTATGATGTTGGAAGTGTTCGTACGCAATTTGGTCAAGGCGGTGGTGGTTCATCATCCCCTACTATTACTTTCCCAGCCCCATTTAAAGACACAACATTTTCTTTTAATGCTATGTTTAATAATGGTAGCACTGCCAATACATACAACGTGATGCAAACAGGTAAAACAGTTCAATCAGTTTCATTAAACAAGAAATTTCAAGGTGGTGGGGCTACTGGAGAAGGTCTGGATTGGATTGCAATAGGATTAAAACCATAATAATATTAGGGAGGTATAGACCATTATAAAATAAGAATTCTAAACCTATTTCATTTAAATAAGTCAATCAGAGTAGATTAATTCTATTCCGGTTGACTTATTTTTTTTGCTGCTTTCAAATTGTCAGATAAAAGGAAGTTCCTAGGTTCCCTTTATTAATAGCTGAAATAACTATTCTTTAACATTATTTAATACTACAATAGAGCGAAAATACATATCAAGGTCGCTCTCGTGTAATAATAGTATATACTACATAATTTTTAATATACCTTTAATTTATAGGAGAATCTAAACTCATTAATTTGAGATAGATTCTCCTTATTTTTTCATTTTTATATATGATCATAATAGTATATAATATAATCATTGAGGTGAACATAATGATTAAAATGAATCTACATATGAAAATGGCTGAAATTAAGATATCACAACGTGACTTAAGCAAAGAAACTGGAATTAGACAGGCAACATTATCTGCATACTATAATGATAGTTTTAAAATGATACCAAAAGAGCATTTAGATATTTTATGCAAATTTTTCAAGTGCAATGTAAGTGATTTGATAGAATTTGTTAATACTAAATTTGTAAAATAAAAGGAGGATAATCCTCCCCTCTTGCAAAACCTTTCGACCTAAACTTCCAGTTTATGGCTATTCCATATTGTGGTAGTTCCGTCAGAATAATATATAGTAACCATTTCTCCGTCAATTTCAATCTTATCAATTAATTCTATTAAAATTGCGTTTTTATGCGAGCTTATAGAGCTATCTTGACAATGTAGATTCACAAGTGCTACTATATCAGATTCGTGAATTACATTCCTGGGACAGTAGCTAGACCCTCCTTTGTTCTTGTATCCTGAGCATATATAATTATAAGTTTTTCCTTCTAATTTTCCTATGAAATTTGAATTACAGTTTTTACATTTAATGAGTCCCTTAAATAAATTCATACCTCACCACCTACCTTATTATATCATACAACTAGCTCCGTGCCTAGTTGTATGTTTATATGTGAACTATCTCGTGTACATATAAACATACAACAGTAATTTAAAAAAATTAGAACGATATTTCGTTCCAATCAATTATAACTCTAGTATCAGTCACACGCACCTTTTCAATAAAGAAATATGCTATTTTCTTTTTTTCTTCCATAGATAGTGTCTCCCATGCATCAACACTTTTTAGTAAATCTTCCTTTGAATGTGTTCTATGTTTATTAACTACAACTTTACTTATTTCAGATATAAGAGTATTTTTTTCAGTATCTAATTTTTCTATTTTCTCATTCACATACTTAGTTGTGATCTTACTCGCTTCTGCTAGTTGAGATATTAAGTTTTCAATTTGTCTATCAATTTCGATAATTTGTATTTTAGATTTGTTTGTTTGAGAATCCTCTATTTCTTGCTTAGGAAAATCATCATTTCTTATTTTTTCAACTATCTCAAATATATCTTCCTTTACAATTTTTTCTATATTTTCGGCATACATAGTTGTTTTAAATCCGTCACATATTTTTAAATTACTTTTACCCCTACAGCTAAGATATCGTTTATCTCTCGATACAACTACAGTCACTGTGTATCCACAAGTTCCACATTTAATAAGTCCACTTAGCCAACTGTGTTTTCCTTTTCCTGCATTTTTGATTTGCTTATTAGCATCTAGTTTATATTGACAAGCCAACCAAGTGGAAGAATCTACAACACCCTCATGCAAAGCTATAGACAATGTATGATCAGTTACCTTAGTATATTTCCTTTCATTAGATTCTCGCTTGCCATATAAATATAGTCCATTGATTCCTACGAATTCAGTTACATCATTGACTATATTGCAACCTTTGTTTTTATAATAGGAATATACATCGGCATCTCCCATTACATAAGCAGGACTTCTTAGGATTCTGCTTATTTTACAAGAATCCCATGCTCCTCCTTCTGCTGCTAAAATACCTTCAGTATTTAAATGATCACTAACCTTCCCCAAACTCATATCAGTACTAGAATAAAGTTCATACATTTCTAATAATGATATGAGTTTAGTGTTGTCATTTTCAAAGGTATAAGTTTTTTTACCATTGACTTTTGTTTCTATTTTTATATAACCATAGGGCGCCCTTCCTCCCATATATAACCCTTTAGCTCCCCTGGCATAGTAATTATCCCTTACTCTTTTTTGTATCGTCTCACGCTCTAACTGAGCAAAAACCATGCAAATAGACAGCATGGCATTTCCCATAGGAGTGGAAGTATCAAATTTTTCATTACAACTGAGAAAACCAACTTCGTACTTTTTATAGTATTCTATGATATTAGAAAAGTCCAAAAGATTTCTACTTATTCTGTCAAGTTTATATACTATAACTTTGGTTATAAGTCCTTCTTTTATGTCTTTTTCCATTTCTTTAAATTTAGGACGGTCTGTATTCTTTCCAGAGAAACCTTTATCTATGTATATCTTGATTTCACCATCTATAACTTCTCTCTTACAAGAATCAATTTGACTCTCAATAGATATACTATCTTTCTTATCAACAGATTGTCTTGCGTAAATAGCTATGGACATATTTATCACCCTTCGTTCATTTATTTTTTATCTTAAGTATTATTATATATCGTTTTACTTTTATGTCAACTATTTTCGTTGTCATTGAATATGATTTCATATAATTTTTGAAGTATTCTTTCATTTATTTTTTTTTCATCTTCAGGTTTATAATCTGGACAATTAGTTATAACCTCAAATCCATATTTATGTGTAATTGTTTGCATAATATCCTCCTCTATATTGCTTATTTATAATTATGAAGAAAGAGAGTCTTTAATTACCCTCTTTTAATTTCTTATAAAAATCCTTCATTTCTTTCTCAAATATTGAGCTCATAAAATCATATCTAAAAGATGAATCCATATCTTTATATTGAATTATATTATATTTTTCATTTAGATCCTTGATACTATCAAGACTATGTAAATAAGATAAATAATCTACAGCCATAAAACAACATTCTCTCTTTTCTTCAACTGAGTTTTCATGAAGCAATTTGTGATTTAGGTCGGTGACTGGAAGCAAATTCATAGGGTTACTATTTCCACCAAAAACTATGGGAAATATATGGTGAGTTACATCCGCCTTAGCCGACCAATCCATAGGCAAATCCCAGTAGCCATCATTCTCTTTATATTTGCTGTAGAATTTATAATATCTATTCCTTCCAGTTTTATTGAAATATTCTCTAGTTCCGTCATCCACAATTTTAACTGGGAATTTTTCATTAAATAAATCATAGACATTTATATCTTTATAGCTCCAATATAAAGCCTCGTCCTTTATTTCTTCAGATATATCTACTCCGTAAATATCTTTTGTATATTCAATTACTAAATCTGGACTATAACAACGCCTGTCCAAATTTATTAAATAGTTTCTAATAGGGATTTTGCCTACTCCAATATATTCAATCATTATTTTCCTCCTTAGTTAGTTTTAATTTTTCAATGAAATCTTTTATCATATAAGAATATTTTACCTTCTTAAGCTTGGACATAATTTCCACAGCTCCAGCAGCAAGAATATCCTTTTCATTAATACTAGATTTTGTTGTACCTTCTACAAATTTATTAAAATTCTCAATATGTAAAAAATATGCTCTATTTGTTGGTTCTCTAAAATTGAAGATAAATCCAGCTATAACTCCATCTGTTTTAGAAGCTTCTGAAAGGCCTTTGATTTGATTGGATTTAATCATTGGAGTAGTACCTTTAAAACTAAATGACGTAGATTTTGTACTCTTCAATTCAAAAGGAAATAAGTTTGGACTAGCATATACTAGACAATCAAAGGGTTGATTTAAAGTAAATCTAGTGGCTACATTTGTCCCAAAACTTGAAGGACTATCCTTAAGTCTTAAATAATACATATTAGATGGCACAGATTCCTTGAACGCATTTTCAAACTGTTTACCAAAATTGACCATTTATATATTCTCCTTTCACAATACTATTTATTATGTCTTTGTTTTAAAATTCTGTTTTTAATATAGAAATATATTTAAATTTTCAACTGTGTTGCCTAAATCTTCTGATATAACTTCTTTCATGTATGTTTCCATTTTATTTATAGCTTCTTGTGATAATATTAAACTCTTTCCAAATATCATTGAATGACAATGTGGCCTTTTAATATCTTGTTTTGTTTCACTGATACTTACTTTAATCCTAGATTCCATCATCCATAATCACCTCCTTAAATTCATATAAAAACTGCATTCTATGTCATAACATTCTCATTAACTACATCATTGCACCAAAACGCAATTCTTTATATAATTCTGATGTAAATACCCAGTCTCCAATATCTTTAAGTTCGTAATCTATATCATGTGTATCATAGTAGTATTTACCATCTTTTAATTCAATTCGATATACTTCACTTTCAAAAAACCTATAGTCCTCATCTATCATATAAGCAACATCGCCTAATTGAAATTCTTGTTTCTCATTATCCACCTTTACGCCTCCTTAAATTATCTTAAAATCTATCTTTTAAAATATAGTTGATAAAATCTTACACGCTGTGATTATAATAAACACAATCCAAGCTACTATAAAAAATATACTTGCTTTACTTTTCTTCTCCTTATAGTCACTAATTGAAAATATTAAAAATAATATGTCAAATCCTAAGTTAAAAATTAAATTACCCATGCTTATGCCTTCTCTCTCAAATTTATAATCTTGCTTGTGTTATCACTCATGATTAATCGGCATTCATATTTACTTAACACAGATTTCCTTCCAACTATTTGAATACCATGCTCTGCACGATATCTTTCTTTATTAGCAATCATGCTTTGCTTAACGATAAAGTCAAAACCCGTTTGTGTCATCCGTGCTGACACAGGAACCGGCTGACTATTTTTAATTGTTTCTGTTAATTCCTCTAGTTGTTCCTTTGTTAAATCACTATTCATAATTTATATCTCCTCTTTCACAATATTATTTAGTATAAGCTTGTTATATAGATCATCGAATATTACAGGTATAAGCTCATGAAATTCTTTTAATAAAGGCACAGCCAATTCTCTCATTTGGGGATGAGCTGGCTTGTCTGCTCTTAATAAAAAGAAATGCATCCATTCCCGAAGATTCATAGTGACAACAATTTCTGTTTTTAAACTATTAGGTAATACATCTCTAGCTATTTGTGGGGTAGCTCCTAGTTCAATTAGTTTAAGGTAATGTCTTTCAGCATCGGTCATAGCAGTAGTCCATTCATCCAAGACCTTCGATAATGTCATAAAATCAAGCTTATTCATTTTGGTGTCTAACTTAATACCTTTTTCAATATCTATAACATTGATTTCATTGCTGAATTTATCATTAGAATAATTACAATATCTAGTACTTTCTTGTCCGAAGCTTGCTAATCTATGTCTTACTATCTCATGTGATACGCCTCTGTCGCAGATAAATCTTACGGTAATGCTATTATGTTCTATCATTGCTAAATGCCCTCTGGTAACTAATCCTGCAACGAATTTGATAGCAGAATCCTCAGTTATATTACCTTCAGATTTATAACAAGTTCTACCTACTTTTTCTATTTGTTTTAACAATTCTATACCATTAATTTCACTTTCGATTACATAAGATGCTTTGATTTTGTTCATTTTACATTTCTCCTTCATGTTGTATATTTTTGATTTATTTTGGCCATACTATTAATATAATATTCCGTAGTTGCTTTTTGAGAGTAGTAGATATCTTGCTTGTATATTTGCTACTCTCTTTCTTTTATTTCGTCACTAGAAAATATTCTTGTTTCAATAGGCATTTCAGCTAGACAACATTTTGCTATCCCACCTAGAATCTTAAAATTAAACTGAACGATATATTGAGTAAAATCTTTTAAGCTAACTATTCCCATTATTATTCCTGATTGTCCTTTTAATTTAGGGACAATGTCTGTGAATTCCACCTTATCTCCTAGCTTATATTCACTTTCAATTTCATAAGTATATTTTAAATATGTTCCAATTAATTGCATTAACTCTTCCTCCTTATAATAATACTATTTAGTATGATAATTTTTCTGATAAATAACCTTCTCGCATCTTCATCTGAGTAAACACATGCTAGTAAAACTATCCAAGCGAATAATAGAATCAATACAGGCCATTTCATTTATACTAAACCTCCTTAAATCATTCTTGGAGCTGCAAATAAGTCATATATAGCTAAATTCTGTTTAACAAATCCCTCGGTTAATATTTCTATTAGTTCCTCAGTTTCTACAGGGTTTAACTTTATCTTATTGTTCTTTAATACTTCTCTTGTACCACTTATTACTTGATTATGGATGTATTTGTATGTGTCTTCCATACGCTACCCTCTTCCTGAATTGTAGTCATCCCACATATTCTCCCAATACCTCTCAGTTTGCTCATTGCAATCAGAACACTCTGTGCAATAATTGCTTTCTTCATCTGAATAATCTGAGCTCATTCTTCTTCTTTTAGGATAAACAAACCATCTTCCGCAATGCCAACAATATCCAAATAGTTTTCTAAATAGTTTCATGTTTACTTCCCCCTGCACAGATATTAAGTTTTCTAAATAACCTCCTATAGAACTCACCATAACTTCCCCTAGCGGAATTATATTTTTTATTTTCTAAGGCTCCTACTATTTTGAACATATTTTCAAACGTATCTTTGTCATATCCAAGTCTTGCTATTTTCTTATAGGCTTTATCTACAATTCTTCTTGATATCCCTTCTGAAGTACAATAGCAAAATAATCTCGGGTATTTTTTACAAAATAAATAATCTTGTTTAGTAAGTGATTTATGTCCAACTAATCTCAACTTCTTCTTTTCTTTTACTACTTTGTTCATAACTTTCTCCCTTCTATTAGAAATGATGTTTTAAAGTGCAATCATCTTTATACCTTTGTAGCTATTATTGCAATGTCTCCAGCTAAATGAAAATTCAATGTCTTTATGTTCTTGCTGCAATTCCTTTAATACAATATCAGAAATCTCACTTTCAAAATCACGAGTCACAATAAAGCAAAAATCTACATAGGTAAGTTCAAATCCTTTTTTAATACTTTTACGAAACTCTCTAATACATTGAGTTTTCATAGCTTTAACATCTCTTTTAATGATTTTATTTTTATTCTTTTCTGCTTTCTGTTTATAATTTAGAAAGAACATTTAATCCACTCCATTCAATTTATTCTTTTAAAATCTTAGTTTTAAGATAACTTCCCAACTTCACAAGATGTAGTAGCAAAGTCTATTTTCTTTCCTATGACATATTCAAGAACATCCTCTATATCATCTACTAGAACACTATTAATATAAACCCCTCTCAATGGTAATTCAGCTACGGTTATAGGGAATGGTATAAATAATCTTAATCTCTTTGCAGTTTCTTCGATAACACGAACTCTCTGCTGATCCTTGCAAACTATATATTTTCGTTCCTTACTTGAGCGTTTTACCAATTCTGTAGTTTTACCCTCACCTCTAGCTGCTTGTATTATTTTCATACTAATCCTCCTTACTATTTTGAATAACTACATTATCGTTTCCCATAACCTTTGAACAACAAGGTTTATCATTGGCACTGACTAATGCACAAATTGTAAAACCGCAAATTGAACCACAAAACATTCCAAATATAAATGCCATTATCATTTTGATTTCTCCTCTCTAATATTATTTATTATGACTTACTTTGATTTTCTTGAATAATGTATTACGTCATAATCAATTGCTAAAGTCTTGCCATTAATCTCAGTTGTGAAGCATATGCCATCAAAGAAAACTTTGTTTCCATCGACCTTACCAATGTACCCGATTCTAATATCACTCATAATAACACCTCCTTAATTTAATATTTTACTAACTTCTAATTCTATGTACTCTGCAATTCCTTCTGTCCAAATAAACTTATCTCTAGCTTGTATTGTTAGCTTTCTCGTTATGGTTTCGATATCATCTTTCCATATTTCGCGAAGCATACAAGTCCAAGCATTGATTTGTGATTTATCAAATGTCTGTTTCTGAATTTCTTTAAACATTACTACCTCCTTGATAGAATTGTAAGGAAGTGATTTCTCACCTCCCATCTAATATAACACAATACTATTTATTATACAATAGTTTTTTAAAATATTTACAATACAGATACTATTCTTCCACCGAGAACATGATAAGGACACATCATAGGCATCAATATACAGTCTTTTTGCTCCTGTGTGAGCTGATTATATAGGCAGCCTTCTATTAGTATCTGCCAAGTTCTGTACCCTCTCAGGTTCTCAGAGATAACATTACGTTGAATACATCTAACTCTGAAGTGCTCATATTCTATAAATCCTGAATCCTTACCTTTCCTTATTTCTATAGGTTTTTCATATCTAAAAGGTGAAAGTTCAAGTAGTCTTTCCACAGCATCGTTATTTTGATAGAAAAATATATAATCTGGTTTCACACCTTCTGATTTCTTGGGTACCAGTGTAGCTATAATATTGAACTCTTTAAATATATCACCCCATATCCTTTTAGATAGTTTAGCCTCCATACGTTTAGCTGCTAAACTAGTTACCTCTTCAAATGTTAAGTCTACTGAATACTTATCAGTTTCAACCTCCTTTTTGATAACTGGGGCAAAAGCAGATACGGGTTTAGGTCTCATTCCTTTACTGAGCTCTTCTACTATTTCTTTGATGGTTTTCTCTCTCATTTATATTTACTCCTTTCATTTAAAATTATATTTCTATATTAAATCTTTTTCTATTTTAGCTAGTTTATTAACTTTGCTATCAATCTCATTGTCTATTTGTTCTGATATATGCTGCAAATAGAGTTCTTTTGCTTGAGTTATTCCATTGGTAACACAGGCAAATGTTAGTTCTGACTCCTCAAGTTGGAAACTAAAATATCCTTTACTCATATCTATTTTCATAATTCAAACCCTCCTTTCTACAATATTATTGATTATTAGTACAGATTGTTTATAAAAAGTGATACAGATTTATTGAGATAACTCCTTTTCAAAGTATTCCTTGACCTTTAACCATCCTGTCAATCTAAAAAATCTAGTTTCATCTTGATTGTGCATGGCATCAAATAATAATCCTCTACCATGAAATGTCTCTAAGTTATGAATTCCGTCATCGATTAAAAAGTCAGTATGAACCAAGCTTTTATTGTTACAGAAGATTATATTTTGATATGGGATACACGGAAAGAATTCGGCCAGCCATGCTCCTTTATCCCCACAAACCCCGTAATGAGCTGAACTTACAATATAGACATCATAATATTCACATAGCCATTCAACTACCTTTTGTGCGTTGGGTTGTATTTCTAAATCCCTAAAGAACCCAGGGATAGCCAGAAAGCTATAGATATCATTACCACATTCAGGTTTTACAAATTCGGTTATTCCCCAAGCCGTCACATCTTCCATTCTCATATCATCATTATATTTTTCATTATAAGCTTTAAACCATTTCTTATTGAGATTATTAAGGACTTGATCTAGGTCTATTCCAACGGTCAATTTAGGCATTTATACCACCATCCTAGTTTTCATATTTTGAATAATTTCATTTGCAGCAATATCCTTGCTTATATTTCTAATAGTAAAATCAACTTCAAATTCTACGCCTCTAAAAGTATCTCTATCTGATATAATCCTTCTGCATAGCTCTGTAATTTCATCTCCTCTATCAATCAATCTTAATAATCTTTTACGTTCAGGAACCTCTATAAAGAAAGAAATCACTTTAACTCCATCTCTTTTTAGACTCCTAAACCCACAAGGATCAACAACGACTATTCTGTCATTTCCACAATCTTCTTTTGCCATTCCATAATGCCATCCTCTATAGTTACTAGTTTCTATAAAGCAATTATGCATATCTTTTTCACTAAATTCCTCTTCCGTTATAAACTGATATTCAACTCCATTAGTTTCCCCTACTCTCATAGGTCTTGTAGTATAGCTGACAACTGGTTTCAGACTGGTTAGCTCTACTACCTTATTCATTAAAGTATCCTTACCACTTGCAGAATGTCCTATTATTACTACCATATACCTTCACTCCTTCATATAATTTTAGAGAGAATATTTCATCTCTCATTTAAAATTCAAATTTTATATTACAATACTATTTATTATCAACCTTTTCTTTTAGAGCATATTTCCCATGATATGTTTCTTCTAAAGTTTTTCTACAATCAATTGCGTCTTGTTTATTTTTAAACCATTTTGTTATACTTTTCCTGTTTATTCTTATTGATGCATACCAACCATCTCCTTTTTTATCATATAAAACACCTTTTACACCACTTTTATTTCTTGATGATATTATTTGATTCATACCATTTTGACTTGAAGTGACTAATCTTAATTCCGATTTCCTATTGTCAATTGTTTTATGATAAATATGGTCTACAGCTTCATCTTCTTTTGCATTTGTTATCAACCTATGCATTGATAAAGTGGTTCGAGTTTTAGAAATTTGTGAAGTTATGGTTGTTCTGATATATTGATGCTCGTCATAACCCCAACAATAACTTTTAATCTTGTCATAATCTTCTAAATCAAAATAGAAAGGTTGTTCTTTTAAAGTGTAACCAATTCCATATTCTCCAGATAAATCATACGTGTTGTATTTTTTATTTCTTTTGAATAATAACTTTTTTCGAAGGCAACCACAAGATTTAGAATTTCCAGATTTTAATGAATTCCCAGCAACTATGATATTTTTATTTCCACAACTACAATCACATTGCCACATTGCAGTCCCAAATTTATTAACTGACACTCTTTTAATAACAGTTAATCTCCCAAATATCATATCTTTTAAATCAATAATCGGTCTTCCCATGATTCTAATTCTCCTTTTTATTTAACGCTGACTATTTCAGAAGTTGATTCTGTTGAAATTATTGTGGATAGATTCATTCCATTCACAGAGTTAATTGGTTCTCCGTCAATTATTTTAACTATTTTCTTCAGATTCAACCAGTCCAGCGTAATTACCGTTTCTGTTTTTGCATAAGTTGGGAAGTTGGCTAGAATCTGTTCTGACGTAAGTTCAGGTTTGATTAATTTAATAGCGGATTTTTTAATAATTACATCGCCTGCAAGATACGTCTTTTTAAACTGTGTTTTAGTTTCATTAGCATCTCCAGCAGCCTTGACAGTATTTTTGATATTGAATAACTGCCATTGTATCTTATTTTCTATCCCTAGAACTTTTGAATCCCTCATGAATTTAAGCATTTCAACTTTTTCTTTATATAAAGAATTAAGTCTTTCTTTTTCTACTTCGAGATCCTTAACTAATTCTATTGCATTATCAATTTCACCCTCGGTTTGAAATGAGTATTGACTAGCCTCTCTTTGATCCTCTTCGTCTGGGAATAACTGAGCAAATAATTCTGATAATTGTGTATTTTCTTCCATAATTTATAATCCTCCTTTAGATAATTTGTAATTTTCTATTAATTTCTCTCTACTTATACCTAATCGTTCCAATGCAAATTTTAATAATGTATCATCTTCGAAGTCATCTTCTCTACAATATTTGCAAGATCGTTCTTGGTTACTCTCACATTCCCAACATTCTTGTTCACAAGCTTCATTATCCTCATACCCTAATTTACAATGTTCTTCTTCGTATCCATCTGTTTGAGCACATTCTAAAGAACACCATTTTCTGCCACATTCGCACCTTTCAAAATCACCACATTCACAAACTGATTCTCCACACACTTCACAATCGAAAAAGTCTACACTCATTAAACTTGACCTCCTTTAGATTTTTGATAAGCTTCTGTTAATTCTTCCTTTGACATGTTTAAATATTTATCTAGTGCAAAATCTAGTAAGTCATCATTGTGAACTTCCGTGCCACTACAGAAAGGACAGTACTTTGAATCAATGCCTACATCATCAATGATATCTCCTATTTCATAACCATATCCAGTTCCTTCTCCTTTGGCATGTATCCCATAATATTCCTTCTGTTCTTTCGTACCATCAAATTTAACTTTGTATTCATAAGCGTACCTTGAATCTAAATCATCATTTATCAGGCAACTAGTGCATAGACTATGCCCACATTTAGAACAACTAGCTACATATTCCTCATATACTGCTTCTCCACAACAATCGCATGGTGTATCATTTACCGACATTTATAACGACCTCCTCTAAATTTTTGTTATTATAAAAACCCGATTTTAAGATAGTTATTTACCTGAACTTCCAAGATGTCTCATACCTCTTTTAGATGGAATTCTTTTCATTTCAGTTACCGTCATCTCTACTACCTCTGTTTTAGGAACTGGTATTAATAACGCCTGACATATCGCTTTTGTATCAGGATATATTGTTACAATTCCTTCAGCATAATGACTTTGTGTCGTTATAATATCTTTAGTTATGATGATGGACTTATTTGTAGTGTTATTAATAGGAATGAACCATTCCCCTCTATAGCCACTATCTATGACCCCGCAACGTTGAGACATTCCTTTTGTTCCAGTCGAACCTCTCTCTTTAAGTATGAATCCATAATCCTCAGAACACGCTGACATAATACCTGTTGGAATAAGTTTGATTTCTCCTGGTTGTATATATATTTCGTCTTCATCAAAACACGCATAAATATCATAAGCCATGTTTTCATCCTCTTTAGAAGGCATAATCGCTTCTCTCTTTAATTTTGCAAAATAAATTCTAATAACTGGGGTACCTTTATAATTTCCTATAAATCCTTCTCCTGTAATTTCTCCATTTTCTCCATTTAATATATTCATATTTCCTTTTCTCCTCACGACAGTAGGATTTGTCAGCCCATATTACAATACTATTTAGTATAAAGAATAACTTTATTTTGTTTTAAACTTTCTTTACAGTCTATGACTCTCTGATTAGAACTCCCTCTCCACATTAATTTCTCGTCATATAGAGATTTTACAAATTGACCATCAATCAAAACATCAACATAATTAAGAACATCGAAACCTTTAATATTCTCAAATATATTCCCCGTCCATACCCAAATTGTTTTACTGGGATATTCCTCTTTGATTATTTTACAAAGTTCAGTAACTCCAAGAATATTGTAAGGCTCCAGTGGCTCCCCACCTAATATTGATAAATCTTTACTGATATCTTTTTCCAGCAACTTGATAATCTTATCTATATGATCTTCTGAAAAGTCTTTACCTGAACTAGTTTCCCAGTATGCTTCACCATGACAGCCATCACAATGAAAATGACATCCACTTACCCAAAGACTAACTCTAACTCCTTCTCCATTATTTATATCAAAATCCTTAATAGATGTTATTTTCATATTTCTACCTCAAAATCAAAATGATCTACTCTATCATCTGTTTCAGCTACTTTACCAACATTGAACCTTGTATCTCCTTTGAGTTTCTTATATCCTAGATAGCCACAAACTCTATCAATTTCAGTTATATTTGTACTTCCGCATTTAGGACAAACTCCATCTTTAAATTCACCTTCAGCGTAGCAGTCATCACAATTATCTAACTCAAGATTTATACCTTCATATAATCCCTTCTTCATTCCTTCATCTATAATTTGCTTTATAGCTTTTTTATTCTTTGTAGTTGGAAACTCTGAATAATGGATTCTACCACCGATAGATAAATTAAACATTGGAAGTTCTATATCTTGTTTCTGGATCGGATTTATATGAGCTTTTACATCTACATGAAAACTATTCATATAATATTTCTTATCTGTTACACCTGGAATTTCTCCATATTTTTCTTTGTCTTTATCTAGCATTTTGTAACAAAGACCTTCAGCCGGAGTACCATAAATAGCAAATAATAAATCATATTCCTTAATTGCTTTATTTTTTAATTCTTCTATCCTTGTAAGGACTTTAATAGCAAAACTGTTGTCCTCATGTATATGTTTTCCGGTCATAGAATAACTCGCTTCGTCTAATCCTATATAACCATAGCTCCAAGTGAATGTTTTTATAGCAGCTTCGATTGTATCATTAGAATCTAATTTGATATGACAGCCACCTTCACAAAAGAATAGTGGATTTGATGAAGCTTTAACATCTTTTAATTTTTCATAAGTCCATAGATGTACTTGAGTTGCTAAGTTAAAATTCTTTTCTAATAATTCAAAATAAATCTTCTCGTCACCTTTAGCTTCTATGGCATATCTAACTGTATTTAATGTGACAGCTCCACAGTTAGCTCTACCAATGAATATAGGTACATCAGTTTCATCTAATGGATTTATACCACCCTTTACATACCAAGGACTAAGGAAAGCTCTACATCCCATAGGTGATACTGCTAATCCATACTTGTCAAACATTTTTCCTAGATATCCAGCATCTAATGAAAGTTGGTCAGGATACATTCTTGTCATCATGCAATTAACTGATAACTCATATAAATCATAGTTAGGATCTCCTTCTTGTCCGTTGATTCCATCTCTATGTAGAAATACAAGTTTTGGGAAAACTGGAGTAAGGTGTTGTCTACCTAATCCGGTTATTCTATTGTCTAAAATTGCTTTAGAAATCATTCGCCCTTCTTTTGTAGTATTTAACCCAAAGGTCATATCAACGAAAGGAGTTTGAGTGTTACTGTTACTAATTGTGTTTAATCTTGTTTCTACGGCCTGAAATCCTTGTTCTAATGCCCTCTCTACATACTTTTCAGCTAAGTCAATAATCTTTTCTTCCGATATAAGACCATTAAGCTGCTCTGTATAGTATTTCTTAGATTTTATTAAAGCCTTCTTAACATAAGGTTCCCCAACATCATCTATCTGAGCAATAGTAAATCCACCATATTGCTGTGAGCTTGCTTCCAGGATAATATCTGAGAATACTCTCATAAATGATTCAGCACTTGTAGGTTCTGTATACTGAATACCATTTAACTCAAATCCATCCTTCAAGAGATTAGCCATATCAAATAGATTACAATTAATTCCATTAAATAATCTATCTCCTAAATCATGATAATATATATCTCCATCTTTATGTGCTTGAGCCAAGACTTTAGGAAGTTCATATTCAAGCATTATTTGCTTTGATAATTCATTAACTAATAATCCTTTTTTAGTGCTTACCAAGAGACTATTTTTATTAGCATTTTCTTTATCTCCTGAATACACTATCCGGTTACTATCTTCTACAAGATCATTAAATACGTTTGTAAATCTCTTTTTATAATCCCTATAACTTTGATATTCTTTAAATACATCGTTGTCTATACGATATAAAGCAACTTGTACTATCTCATGTATTTCAGCTACGGTTGCTATTTTTACTTGTTTGTCTTCCATTATTGATTTAATCTCTAAATATAACCTCGCAGACGTAAAATCTTTGCCTATTACTTTGCCCACTCTGTCAGCAGATTTCTGTACGGCTTTAAGTATTTTAGAGAAATCGAAATCCTCTTGTAAACCATTCTTTTTAATTACTTTCATAAATACCTCCCATTATGTCTAATAAAAATTAAGTTTTATATTAAATGTTAAATTACCTACCTATTCTGATATTTTTATTGTTACAGTTTCTAGCCATGCACAGATGAACATTGCAACATAATCCATCAATATTATCTGTACATCTAGTAGTACATTTCTTATCTTTCCAATAATCATTTTCTAACTTCTTAAAAAATTTCTTGAACATGATATGTTTCCTTTCCTGAATTATAAATTTTAAAAATCATACTGTGCAGAAATAGATACAACATCAAAAGAATGTAGACTAAAACATCTTTCTCTAAATTGTTTTGCTTCTTCCTTACTTTTAAATGGTTTAGCAAAAGCAATATCATCAGTCTCTTCTCCTCTATAAGTACCGTATTTACCTCTTCCTATCGTTGAGTATAAAACAAAATAATCTGAATATGTTTTAAACATTACTTATTTCTCCCTTCTTTTAAAATTGAGATTTTAAGTTAGATAATTTTAATATTTTAATATTTTGTCATAGATTACAGTTTTACCATCTCTTGTTAAATCATCTAAATTAATTTCTGGATATTCTGGATTATCTAATTTTCTCTCTTTTAATAGCGTCCAAATCTCTGAGTTAACTATATTAACAATAACTTTACCTTCTGCCATACCAACCCACAAAGGTTCTCTATTAGATGTCTCACATGCTCTTGTCACTATTCTTTTTGCGTAACAATCCTCACATTCATAAATCTTATCTTGAAATATCCATCCATAACTACCATCATCATATTCACTTATATAAACAGTATAATTTATAGTTGCGTATGGTTTAAATTTGTGTTCACATTTCTTAGTCATTTACTGACAATCTCCTTTCTATTAAAATTTTCATTTTAAATTAAACTTCTACAGACCATATACCATTTTCATTTATATAAGCATCACATAAAGCTACATCTTTCTTTGTTCCATCTTGATATATTACTTCTCCATAATCCTGTAGCTTGAAGATGTCATTTTCTTTTAGATCTTTAAATTCAATCTCTATCCAGTCATTATTTTTTAATACTTTACATACTCTTTTATTCACAATAAGTCCTCCTTATACAATACTATTTAATATACCATTTGCCTTCTAAAATTTGTTTCATGTTTACTGAACCATCTTCATCAATAAGAACTCCAGCTCCGTTAACTTTAAAATCATATCTGCTACTACCGATTATACAATAAATATCTTTACCATCTTGCTTGGCTTGAGCTGCTTCCATGAAAGGAACTGGTATAGGTTCAAATTTCAATACAGTAAAGGTTCTAATTTGTAACGCTGGAGATACAGGATAACCTTCTTCATTCATATATCCTAATGCTAAATTTCCAGCCATATGATCCTTTACGAGATAAGTCATTCCATTATCTCCGAGTAATTTATCTCCTTCCTTCAACTCTTTTCTGTCAATCATTTTAAGAACTTCCCAACCCTTTAATTCTTTCATTGTAACGACCTCCTCATAATCTTCTATCATCTCTTCGCTCCAAGAGTATCTTCCTTCATCTATATCTAGTGCATAATCATATTTAGTTGTAAGTAGTCTTGTAATTTTAGCTACTTTACCGCCAAGGCTTATCATTTCTCCATTAATAAAAATATCATAATCAGTTCCGTCTACATAACCTTGTATCAAATCCTCTTTGATTCTTACTTGATCTCCAACTTTATGTTTCAATATAATCTCCTCCTCATAATCATATGCCTGTCTATTAAATATTTCCCATGTAGTTTTATTTACGTTATAGTAACTACCCTCTTCTGTGATTAAATCCGAACCAGTTTTCACACCTAAGATGTTAGATTTATCATCAGTATCTAAGACTACCTTTGTACCATCCTCTAATTGTAGAACTTCCTCCATTGATAATTTTTTACCTTTCATAAACCTTTTCTCCTTTCAATATAATATTATTTAATATAAAACTAAAATTTTATAAGATGTCTACTCGTTGAAGTCTTTTAGCTGATAAATTGCATTTCTAGTAGTTACCGTTACACCATTGTTCGTTTCTTCAAAGTTTTCAACGTTGCTAGTCATAAGAGTTCCATGTCCATCTGAATATTCAAAGAACATAGGTGTACTAACATTTAGATTTTGAATCTTTCCAATTTTACCAACTCTATACTGATGTGAATCCTTTGGTGTCTTACCATCTTTTTCAAGAACAGCTATTACTATAAGGGTATCTTCATAACTATGTTTTGACATTTGATACATCACTCCTTTCGGTTAAGATTTTGTCTACCCTCTTATAATACTACAATACTATTTATTATGCAAGTAATTTTAAGAAATTCTTTCAGTTGCAATATCAAAATATTTCTTATCTAATTCAATGCCTATGAATTTTCTATTTAGATTTTTACATGCTAATCCAGTTGTCCCTGAGCCCATAGTAAAATCTAAGACTAAATCTCTTTCATTTGTATAAGTCTTAATTAAATATTCCATTAAAGCTAATGGCTTCTGTGTCGGATGTAAATTACAAGTTTGTTTATCACTCTTAAATAATTGTACATCTCTAGGATATCTTTCGGTACTATCATAAGTAGTTAGCTGAGTATTTGCATTATAGCAATCACTATCTTTACAATTAACTTTAGATTCTGCCTTACTAATTTTTCTTTCGTGCCCTGCAGTCTTTTGAAAATTATAAGTGGGAAGCTTCTTATAGAATACCAAAATATTCTCATGTGCTTTCATTGGCATTTTCTTTGCATTTTGAAAACCAGTTGCTGCAGTCTTTTCCCATATCCATTCATACTTTAAATTCTGTAAATTACTACAACCTAGTACTTTATCAAATGGTGTCTGTGCAAATAATACTGCAGGTGTATTATCATAACTCATAGCATTTATTCTGTCCCACATTATATCTAAAGGTATTACAGCATCCCATTTACATTTTGTTGTACCATAAGGAATATCAGTTAAAATTAACTTAGCTTTTATGCCTTGTTGGATAAGTTTCTCCATTTCTTCTAAACATTCTCCATTTATTAATTCTATGTCTTCGATAACGACCAGTCCTTTCGTATAAAAGATACTTTTGATTAGATTATATTTAACTTTGTATTGATTCTCTTACCTTTTACAACATCTTCTAAAACAGTACTCATTAACTTATTTTGAGAATAACTATCAATAGGAATTTTGATTTCAGCGAAACTATTTATAAGAGAGTTCATTACACTATCAGTAATCCTATCGTTCATACGTTTTACAGCCCAACTAACTATTTCATCAAACATCATACCCTTTTCTAATTCCATATTAACCTCCTATAATATTATTTAATTTAACGAAAGAACTCTAAATGATTTTCTATAATAGTATCCTTAATAATAATTTGTCTTGCTGTCTTTCCCATAAAGTTAGATATTCCTGGAGTACCTACTACATTAATAGTTTTGTAAATTCCAGTACCACACTTCAATCTCTCACTGAGATCACTGTTCCATTGGATAAACTCAATCGAATCTGCTACGAATTTTGAATGTACTTTTTTCATTGTGGTAATTCCGGTAGCTTCTAATCCTTCTATTACAATATTTATTGGTGAAAAGCCTTTGCCTGAGATCATATTTATGAACTCAATCTTTTTAATCAATGGCATTGTTAGCTCTTTTGGTTTTAAGATCATATCAGCATTACTTGTTATTGTCAGCTCTGTACCCTCTAGTTGTTTATTTAAAGTAGTTATTAATTCACTCCATTTAGATTCATATAGCGATATACCTGCTGCTCCAGGATGGCCTTCACAGAAAATAACAAGTTTAGTATCAGATACAAACTCTTTAAAGTCAGGAATTCCATTTCCACGAATACTTCCTTTGAGGACTCCTTCCTTCTCAGTAGGATGAACTATTATAACCAAGCAATCATACTTTGCTGATAAAACATTTCCTACAAGGCCTGTAATATCTGCTTCCATTGCACCATCTCTATTAGATATTAAAAATCCCATAACTTTATCATTTATCATATTTTTTTCTTTAATTTCGATTTCTAATTCCTCTACTAATCTTTCCTTTTGGATATTTTGAATTTCTTTCAATTCTGTAAGTTCTACTATTATTTTTTTTACTTTTTTCTTATCATCCTCTAATAACAACTGTGCTGATAATTCTCCATGTTTAGTACGGACACCGGCATTAATCATTGGTGCTATAGAAAATGAAATACAAGTCCCATTGAATGTGTATTTACCTACCAGCTCTTTAAGTCCTGGATTAATTAGATGACTAAATCCCATTGAACAAATATATCTGTTTTCTGGACTGTCTTCTGATACATCTTGCATATCTCCTATAATTCCTGATGCAGCTAAGTCATAAAACTCTTCAGCTCCCGTAGTACCTTGTAAGAAATCTAAATACTTAATAAATTTAAAGGTTACACCGGAACCAGCAAGTGCAGGATTTTTATATCCGTTTAACTGTGAGTTTACAATTATTGCAGTTCCTTTCTTTTTTATAGGATGATGATCTAATACTATAACTTGAATACCATTGTCAATTAAGTATTTCTGTTCAGCACAACTATCACTAGATGAATCTACAGCAATTACTAATTGGTATTTTCCAATATAAGAAGGTAAGTCTTTCATATTTAATCCATGTTTTTTACCTACGTTAATTGACCATGTAACTCTATTGGTAAAACCAGTTAGGTATCTATAAAGCATACTGTTTGAAGCTACACCGTCTAAATCTACATCTGCAAGAATATGAATATACCATCCCTCTTCGATTGCCTTGAGAACTAAGTCAGCAGCTTCTTTAATATCAGACAAATCCTCATAGGGTAACATATCAGATTCTAAAGGTTGAAGGAAATGGACTGGATCTTTTATGTTCCTTCCCTCTAAAAGTAGTTGAATAAGATTTCCCTTCGGACTAGGATTTATTATCTGCCAATCCTTTTTCATATGTTCACCATCTTTATGATATTATTTAATATAGGTATATCTTTAATGGCATAATCTCCATGTAATTCGATTTCCTTCTTTTTTCTCCATTCAATTGCATCTTCTTTATTTTTAAAGAATTTATGTAGCCTGTCCCCTCTTGTCATTATACTAGAATGCCACTCTTGACTTTTCTTATCCCAACTAACTCCTTTTGTTCCACTTGAATTATTTTTAGGAGTTATTGAGTTCATTTCGTTTTGACTATCTGTTACAATTCTAAGTTTATCTTTTCTATTATCGTAAGTAATATGATATATATGGTCTACATCACATTCTTGTTTTGCATTCATTACTAATCTGTGCATCTTTATTGTCTTATTGCCATTCCTAGCCTTTACATACATATTTTTATCATAGCCCCAACAATAACCTTTTATTTTATCATAATCCTCCAAATCAAAATAAAAAGGTTGATTCTTGAGAGTATATCCAATTCCATAGGTTCCATCTAAATCATATTTATTTTGTTTAGATGACATTTTACCTATAGCTGAACATATTTCTCTTCTGGCACATCCACAACTTGTTGTATTACCTGATTTTAAGCTATTCCTTATGATTATAATATTCTTCGTCCCACAATCACAATTGCAATACCATTGAGGAGTTATATGTCCAAGTGGGGCAACATAGTTTTCTGCTCTACCTATTACAACTAATTTCCCAAATCTTTTCCCAGTTAAGTCTATAAATTTACCCATTATCTATTCCCTCTCTTCCTTTTTATTTTCATAAGTTGATTTAAACCAATCTAGGCAGAAGATATCACAGAAATTGTTCTCGCCACTACTGACTTGATTATTAGGATTTAGTTTCTTACCACACATAGAACATTTCTTTTTACTTAATTTTGTCATAATATTTCTCCATTCACTTTTTCAGCTTCTTCGTACCATTTACTTACGCCTTGCTTGAAAGTCTCACATTGTCCACTAGCGTTAATTTCAATTCTTTCTTCATTAATATTTTTAGTACAATTATCTTCCCAATAATTTTCGCATGAGCTATTTGTACACATCATATTAATTGCCATTTACTCTACCTCCTCGAAATATTTTTCTTTAAATTCCTTCGATAACCACCTTTTAAAAGTTTCATCATCTATTATCCATCCTACAAATCCGTTATATCTAGTGTATTTATTATCCACAGGATTAAAGCAATACTCCTTACCAACCGTAAATAATACTTCTAAATCAACGGTGTCATTAATTGTGTCTTTGCCTTTTAATATCATAATTTCTCCTTTCCTTTATCTCGTTTGAGATATTCATTTTGTTTGTAAAACTGCGTCTGTAATTTATCAACTTCTTTTAGAAACACAGCTTCCATATTTTCTAAACAAGTATCATTCTTTAAAAGATTGTCTTTACATTTTTTATATATTTCCATGTGATCGTTTGCTACTTTTAGTTCGTGTGTAAGTATTTCAAGAATATCTTCACATTGACGGATCTGTTGTCTTTTATGATATGATTCAAACATCTTTACCCTCTCCCTTCGTAATAGAATAGCTGTTTTAAATCTTAAAATAATTCTGATAGAAAGTAGGTCTTCTGCTTACTCTTTCTTTTTGGGTTGGACATTCATATCTTGTAAAAGTTTCAAATTCATAAGGATCAATCATATTCCTTCTACTATCAACATCCTTAATTGTAAAATTACTTTTTTCATATTCATCTCTTTCAAGACATATTTGGCGATTTAAAACTTTTATGTCTTCTCTATAATGCTCTTTCATTTTTGATAGTTTTTCTTCTAACGATTTAATTGTTGTTCTCTGTATTTCAACTGTTGGGCATTTATCACATCTATTGAAAAACATTTACAACCTCTCCTTTCATAATTCTAATAAATTCATCTTTTTAAATTAATTTATTTTCGTTAATATAAGGAGCTATCCCTAAAAATTTACTCTCTATTTTTTTATCACATAATAAATCACATAAAGCCATCATATACTCACAGACACACCTTAATTCATCTTTTAGTTCTTCTTTGCTTAATTTATTTTCTTTATATAATACATTTCCTATATATCCATCTATATCATTTTTTAATCTTTGTACTTTATTAGCATCCATAAACTAATCCCCACTTTCTTTTAAATTTCTATAATCATCAACTTCATTTTCTAAACCATATATAAAATCTTTTAAAGTGTCTTCTCCTTCACTAAATCCAGAATTAATTTCAAATCCATTATCAAAAATACTGAAGAAAATTAACTTATTACCCGATATAGATTTTTCACGTACTGCCTCAATATCACAATCTTTATACTTCACTTTCATATTTTATTACTCCATTCATTATTGAAAAAGTTATATCCAAGTTGACAAGGTACATTTTTTTCTTTGTCTATTGGACATTCTTTACAATCTCCATCGCCACACGTAATATTGCTTAATTTATCCCATGCTTTTATTAATTCATCATAAGCTTTTATAAATTCTTGCTTAACTTCCTCCTTCATATTTCTTCTCCTTTCATATAAAATATCTTTTTTAATATACGATATTATTTAGTATCTAAATACTCCTTTCTATCTATGGACTATAGTATAAATATCAATTATTTTACTGGTTCCATTGTTATAAATAATTCTACCTTGATTGACTCTTAGTTCAGGATCATCCTCTACAACTATAACTTTTATACCCTTCAAAGGATTTATGTCCATCCCGTCATCTACATTACTTCTAATAATTGTTTGTGACATAACCATAAATCCTTCCTTAAATACTTCCATTCTTATAGCTATTGGAGGCATATCATTTAGAATCTTCATAGTCCTTTCAAACTCTTTCATGGTAAATACCGAAACAGCTGATGTATATGTTTTATGATTACCACCATATAATGCAGTTTCTAACTCATCCCTTATTCTGGCATCTATCTTTTCAGTTGCTAATTTAAAAGCTTTATCGGCTTGTTCATTTAGCATGGCCTCATTTCCACCATTAACGAAATGGTTATAGACATGATCTGAGATACTTTTGTTGAATGCTGACATCATTGAGTCTACAAAATCTTGATACATTACTTTTCTCCTCTCATATAAAATCCTAATTTTAAGTTAATACCAATCAGGAGTTTCTCTACAATAGTCCTCATTTGTTTTGGTAATAACTTCACCACATTTCTCACAAAAGAATCTATAGGTTTTGGTGTATTGAGTCCAACACCCTTTATATATTTCATTTCTCTTTGCATCCATATAGACTAGTTTATGTTCATCTTCCTTACACATTTAAATCCTCCTCTGGTAATATTCCAAACTCTAAAACCTTTTTCTTAAATACATCTCCACCCTGAGAAACTAAATCAGAAATCTCTTTATCTGATAATCCTTTAGCTTCCAGTTCCCTAAATACTTCCTCAGCTTCAGTATGTAAATCAACTACCTCTTCAACAATTTCATTTGCATACCATTGATCTATAGTTTTAGAAACTCCATCACTCATAATATTTAAAGTAATTAATGCTGAATCCTTGTCTATCTGTTTTACAATTCCCTTTGTACCTTTTACTGTTACGTTATCATTAACTTTCATTTACTTTTCCTCCTTATATAATACTATTTAATATCGGTTTTATTTATAAAATCAAATACAAATTCTTTGGGTTCTAATTGAATAATTTTTGCCTTTACCTTCATATTTATTGTATCTAGCTCAAATTGCAAATGATCATTTACTTGCATTGCTGCACAAACTGTAACCAATGAATCTAACAAATTATTTGCTTCACCTTCAGATAAATTTAATTTAATTGTTTTATCAATTTCCTTTTCTAGCTGAACATAAACTGATTTATGACAGAATATTTCTTTATCTTTCAAATCATCCCAGTTTCTAATTTTAGTTAAGTGATATCTTTCTTTTGCGAAATATTCCATGCTTGCATACCACATTGGAAAATACTTAAATTCGTGGAATATAACTATAGTGTCTTCCTTTTGTATTCCGTTTTCCTGCATTGGCCTAACTACGTCTCCTACAAAGTAATCCATTCCTTCATATCTAAAAGCTTTAATTCCTATATCTCCGTAGCTATATCCGTTTGAACTGATTAATTTTCCTTTCATAATATAAATCTCTCCTCTATTTTTATTATTTACATTTTAAAACCCTTGTTTTATAAGACTCCTTGACCTAATCCTAGTAAAATATCCTGCATAACTTTATCTTTATTTTTATGTCCCTCACATAACAGATAAGATTGTTCTACTAGATTATCTAAATTAGTTAGAATAAATTTATAGTCCTTAATAGTAATTTCGGAATTAAGACTTTCTTCTATATCCGTTAAGTCAATGATACTTCTGTCGATATAAGTCTTCTTATCTCCGAGATTTCTTAATACAGTTATACTTTCTTCAATAATTTCATTGGATACATTTAAGGATTCTATCTTTACTGTTTTTGTAACCATTAAATCACCTATAGCAAATATGTTATGATTAAATCCTAATATCCTACTTATTAATTCTAGCAGCATCAAAGCTCTTTGCTCTTTTATACTTAATTCCGTCATAGTTAAATACCCAGTGATCTCAACATCCTCTAATAATTCAGAAATATGAATTACCTTGTCTGATTCTTTCATAGCCTTTAGTATTTGATCTTCAACCTTGTTCCTTGATATTATTAATTTTAGTCCGTAATATTTCAGCATATTAAATTTAAATTCATATGTTTCAATTTCTCCAAAAGACATCCAGAAGACAGGTTCCTCGTTATTTATAATTATCTCTCCTATTTTTTCCTCTGTTTCCTTCTCTTTAATTTCAGGTCTTTCGGTATATCCTTCAGAATATGAGCTAGATCCGCTATGAGTAATAATTCCTTTTGCATCAGGGAAGGTGGTGACAACATCCTCTTTTATCTCAATTTCTTCAAAATGACTTTCAGATTGAACTTCACTTTCTTTTTCTAAATATAACCGGAAATCTTTATAGTTACTAATGTTCTTATCTTTACTTTTAGCTAAGGCAATTTTTTCAAAGTATTTAAAATCTTTTTCATCTTGCCCTTTTAGTGTCAAAAATCTTATTTTGTTTTTAACGTTCTGTTTATCTACGTAATATCCTACTGCATTAGCAAACTCTTCTACTTCCTGTTCATCGCCTTCTAGCAACGCCTCTTCACATAATTTTTTAGCGTAATTCTGTATTTTCTTATAAAAGCTAGAATATTTACCATCCTTGATAATATCTTTTCTGTCTGGTGAGGTTAAGGATAATGTCTTATCTCCAACATGTATATCTCCTTTAAGATAAGGACTATTTTCTAATTTCTTAACTAATCTACCTTTATAAAATATGTTTAAATTATCGCTATACCAATAGTTACTTCCCAATGCTATCCAACCTTGAATATCATCTTCTTCAATTTTTAATTGGAAATAACTATTGTCTCCTTCAGTTAAATCTTTCTTTTCTTGTAAAGCGCCATTATAATAAACATTTAAGTCCTGTACGTATCGTCCTAATTGTTCAACCCTTTCTCCAATGTCATAACTAGAAGCTGTATCAAAATTGAATTTATTCAAAACTAGTTTAAATCCTGGATAAGATTCTTCTAACTCTTCAATTTTTATTTCAGTATTATTGGTATCTATCATATTATCTACATCAAAGACTAAGTGTTTATTCCCACTGAAGACTTCAATTAAACTACTAATTGTAATATTACTGAAGAAACCCATTCCAAAGGGATTTTCAGTTTCTTTTGTTTCATTATCCCATCCACTTTCTGCTATAGAAAATAGTGCTTGTGGGTTATCTAATATTGCTCCATCATTTTCTATAGTCACGCTATTCCTATTTACTGTAATATAAACGTTTGTTGCCTTAGCTCTTTGTGCATTCTGTATATCCTCATCTAAAAAGCAAAGGACATCCTTGAAAGTTGATTGCCTTAATAACCTTAATTGATTAATTATGTTTACTTTTAATTCTACCTTTTCTTCCATGTTTATCTCTCCTTCAAATTTATTATAATATTATTTAATATTAACTTGTTCGATTTTACTTTCTTCTGCTTCAAAGAACTTTATGATTTTTCTTGTCTCTTGGTATATTTCTCTTTCGGTCTTTTCTGTTAAGACTCTCCTACCTTCTCGCTGACAATAAGCTGAGAACAATTCTTTAACCACTTCGCTTCTTTTCATTTACTAACTCCTTTCTGTTTTCCTTCGATATTTATACTATACTACAATACTATTTATTATGCAATAGCTAAATACAATTTATTTACAGAAACCTAAATCTATTTCCCAGAATCCAATATTAATTACTATAGCATATGTTCCGCAGCAACTATTATTCTCAATTTTCAATCTGATCCCCAATACAAAATCTTTGCTACTCCAATTATTTATAAATTCACAAAATGGATCAAAATTATATTTACCCATGTTTTCACCTCATTTCTTCTATTAAAATTTCTCTTTTATATGAGAGACTTCCTTTGTTCTTTTAAATCCAAGGCATAATTTACAATTGAATATCCATCTTTATCTTTAGCATATTCCCATTCTCCTACGGATTTTAAATATTCCTTGGCTTCTACATATGTCATTCTTACCTCTTTTTCATAATCACTTGCCATATAGTTCTCACTTCCTTTCAATACATAAATTTTCATACTATTTCATATGAATTTTGTTTACTTTCCTAAATATGTATGCTAAAATCAATTTATAGTTCAGTATTTTTCATATCCTTTCATATTATAGAGTATATCACGATATGAAAATTTTCACAATAGTATGAAACAAATATAAGGAGGTCATATTAATGCAAATTCAAGATTTATTAAAAACTACTAGGCCAAAAGTAATAGCTGGTGACGATAATGGTTACTATGGTACTAAAATATCTACAAAAGATAAAACAATTTACATACGTAGCAAATACGAAAAGTCAAATGACATTTTGAATAAGGATGACACTTATCGGTTGAACTTTAATGGTATTGATTACATCGTAGGCCAAGGAGCTGAAATTAGTTCGATAGATTATGACAAGACAGCTAATGAGTTATATAAGATAATTACTGTAGCCGGTCTATCAATGCTATCAGATTTTACTGGTACTGATTTCTACCTTGTGTCATCTTATCCTCTTTCAATTTATAATCAGAATAAAGATCACTTTGCTGCATATCTAAAAGGAGTAGGAATATTTGAAACTACACTGGATGATATACCCAAGAAATTTAACATAGTAAAATCAGTGACTTTCCCACAGGCTGTAGCACACGCATATAATCATTTAGATTTATTTCAGGATAATATAAGAGGAATACTAGATTGGGGTGGTCTTACAATTAACGGTTGTGTCCTTGACGATATGAATATTGTTCCAGGTACATCCTTTACTGAAAACCTAGGAAGCATAATCCTAGAGAATGAAATCAAGAAGAAACTAGATACCAAATATAGTTTAAATCTCAAGGATTATGAAATTTCAAATATCATTAAGAATGGCTTAAAAGTTAATGGTGTCCTAATGACTACTTCCTGTGATATAATTAAATCAACTATAAGTGAGCACCTTGGAAAGATTATAAAGTCCATGAAGTCAAATAATTGGAATATAGAGTCGCTTGATTTATTTGCAACCGGAGGAACTAGTTTGACTTATAAAGATCAATTAAAGATTGCATTACCTCAAGTTATTATTTCAGATGATTGTATTAATGATGGATCTAAGGGATTACTCACTGTTGGTAATTTAATATTTAAGGATGATATAAATGGATAAATCCACTAGAAAAACATTTGATTTTAAACAATATATGGATGTGTTTGAAAAGCTTGATTCTAACCCTAATATGACAAAATATATCGTAGATTTAATTCGTGCTGATATGAAAAATGAAACTGGTAAAATTGATAAAGAAGAAGTATTTAAAATCATTGAGGAGTATCTACAGATTAGAAATATTATCGTGACCGATAAGCCTGTGGAAATCATTGATGAGGATAAGTTAAAAACCTCAGCTCTCAAAATATTAAATATGAAGGTTTAAGACAAGGATTTTACTCCCTGTCTTTTTTTTATTTCTCTTTATAAAATGTATGAGTACCTATTTTTGTTATTCTCACAACGTCCTTTATCCATGATGGGTTGCATAAATGTAAATCTACAAAATATAATACTTCCTTTGATCGTAGATTACCGCTCAGTACATCAGTAGCAGCTTGAATACATTCCTTGCTAGGTTCAATATTGAATAACCTTCCTTGAGTTCCAGCAAATTGATACTTTTCAAATATGATAGTTTTCATAGATTTGTTATAAACTCTCATTCTATTTATTACTACTGAACCTACCCATAACTTTCCTTCATAGGATTCTGATAGGCTCTCAGCTTGTATAAGTCTTGCCAGTAGAGCCACCTCAGAAGAGTTTAGAGATATAGGTGTGATTGTATTAGCTAATTTTACAACAGGCACAGAGGTTGCAGGAACAGGTATTATAACTTCCTCTTCCTTTATGACTGGTTTAGCCATTAAAATTGATAATGTCTTTGTTGGTTTATAAATTAATTGTCGCTCTTTGACTGTTTGAATTGGATAAGTCAAGAACATAACTTCAGCCAAAGCTATAGTGACAATCAATATGAACTTCTTTGGCATACTTTCACGTCCTTTCATTTGTTTTGTTACAATACTATTTAGTTTGACGTTGTTTCTTTGTCTACATAGGCATCTTCTATAGCTTCGTCCAGGTCATCTATCGTAGAATAACTTGTAATCCACCACGCAAGCTCATCTGTGTTTTCAAATAAGGGTTTAATTTTTCCTTTTTTATCCGTGGTCTCTCCGACTTTTTTCATCTTAAACTTACGCTCCATTCCATGTATGTAGATGAATTGATTTTCTTGTAACGGTTCATTATTCCATGTTTTTTTACTTATTTTACATTGGCACGTTTTACCATTATTAAGGCAGTAGGTTTCCATTACTGGAGAATATTTAGTATCTATACCGGATACTAGTACATATCTTTTGTCTAATCTGTCGTTTTTATAGTCTATATATCCGAGTATTTCCTTTTGGAAGGATATTTTATCTTGCACTGATAGATTTTCTTCCCTGAGATTATCCCATATTTCGTGTAATGATTTATCATAATCAAATTTAGTGTAAGTGGCTGCGGTAGGTGAACTGTTATTTTCTATGATCCTTGAAACATTAGGAAAAGTTATTTTCTCAGCTATAGTTTTTATCTTAGGTGCTTTTTTAAGAAATAAAATATCGAAACATTTTATGAAGTTCAATATTTTATTTATTCCTCCAAACACATTAAAATAATCACACCTAACCAGTAAGTCTAGCTGTTTTGAATTGCATGACGTTTTATCTTTAATGTCCTTCAATAAATCATAAAATTCATCATACTTATTATCCTTTAGACCATATAAATCATCAGCTACGGTGGAGTTTAAAAATTTAATACTTCCTATTCCTTTGTATATTGAATTGGTTTCTTTGTTGTAGAAATAGCCACCCTTTGAATATCCAAATCTTGGAGGCAACAAATTTATACCCCTACCTATGGTATACTCCATTATTCTTTTTGTTTTTGCCTCATCATCTGACCAAGCATTAAGACAACTTGATAAAAATTCTAATGGATAGTAATATCTCAACCATCCCTGGCAATAACCCGTTATTGAATAAGGAACATTATGATTTTTTGAGAATCCGTATCCACTTGCTGACTGTATATCTAACAGAAACGGCTCTATTATTTCTTTAGCTTTGTCCAAACTTATATTATGAACCCTGGGAGTATACTCTAAAAATCTCTCTCTTATCTCGGCTAACATCGGTGTGGTATCACCCTTTTTAGCTATTGCTCTACGTACAAGATCACTTTCAGCATCAGAATACCCACAGAACTTAACAAGAAAGAGCATAATTTGTTCTTGTAGCAGTAGATAGTTAAGAGTTTCGTGTAATAACCCATTCAATTCTTCGATACCATTATCCTTCAATATGCCGTTGCAAGCATCATTTCTAAAATTTTCACCGGCTGGCCTAATGGCTCCACATATAAACATGAATAACTCAAACATTGTTATATTGGGATTGCGGATCTTAATCTTTTCTATGACTTCCTTTCTTGTTATATCACCCAAATATTTATGTGCCATGTCAGACTCCATTTGAAATATAGCCGTAGTATTTTCAATTATACTGTCCCATACTTTATCGTCAAATAAATCTATATTATCAGGGTTTAATCTCGGTATTCCGGCCAATTTACAAGTATCATTTATTATTCCTATTGAATCAAGACCAAGTACATCGAGCTTCACATAACACAGCTTGTCGACCTCTTTCATATAAAGCATTGACACTGGATTTTTAGTTGTTGCCAATGTGCAAGTTCCCATGTATTTATCTAACGGTATGGGCGATACTATTGTGCCACTTGGATGTGTACCTATAGAGACTATAGAGCCTTTTATAATATCAACATATCTGAATACTTCTGGATATTCCTTTCTCATTTTAGCTTCATCAACTTCTATATTTTCACATATGTAATTAGATATGTTTAAATAGCTATTCTCGTTACATTGTTTTATTGCTTCGCTAGTACCGTCTGTTAATTTTCCGTAACCCTCCACATCTCTGTCGGCTTTTTCACTTAGCTCTTTTGGTATTTCTTTTTTATATAGAGCCTTGCATACATCTCTTACGGCTCCCCTATCGGCTATGGTATTAAATGTTATTATATCTGCTGCATAGACTCCTTTTATATTAAATAAGTACTCTTTTACCCACTCTCTATCCTTTTTACAATAATCAACATCTATATCTGGCATGGATTGTCTGCTTGGGTTCATAAATCTAAAGAAATTTAAGTTAAGTCTAAGACTATCGCATTCAGTTATTCCTAATAGATAAGCTATTAACGAACCATTAACACTCCCTCTGCCATATCCAGCTTGAATACCATGTTCTCTGGCATCTTCAAGTATCTTGGTTTGTAGTAGCATATAATCAATAGAGTTTACGGCCTTATATACCTTAAATTCCTCATTCATTCTTTTTTTATAATCTTCATAATTACTTTTTTTATCTATTCCTCTATCAATTACTCCCTGGCGTATCTTTTCTATAAATACCTTTTCTGAATTTTCATATAGTTTAGGATATTTAGGCTCATAATCTAGTACATAACCCTCAACCATGTTTGCTAATACATTTGTGTTTTCTAGTGCTTCTTTCACTTCATCTAAAGGTATGTAATCATGTTTTTTATATATCTCTATCAATTCGTCATAAGTTTTTAAACTTAGATCCCAACCCTCTTCATTGTCAAAATATATACCCTTAGATTTCTGTAATATGCTCCTTCCCTCTAAATGTTCTTTGTTTAAAGCGTGAGTGTCTGTCCCAACTATAAGTCTTATATTATATTTTTTATGAAGTTCGTACAATTGTTTATTATAGGCCATTTGGCTATTTACCTGATGATGTTGAATTTCTAAAAAGCACCTATCCTTATGTTCTATAAAATAATCTAAATATCTTTGTTTTAGTATTTCATCAGTACTCTTCGCTAAAACTCCACCTAAACAGGCACTTGTAACGGCAATATTACTTGACATATTAAGAAACTCATCCATTGTTATCCTTGGTACATAGTAAAAATGACCATCTTCTCTACAATACGCCTTAGAAATCAACAAATTTAACTCATACATTCCCTCGGTATTTAAACTGTATAAACAGGTGTGGTAGTTGTCTCTTACTTTTTCATCAAGGGTAGCAGTTATATAGCACTCTATTCCATGAATATATTTAATCCCGTTTTCCTTGCAGACATCTAGTTTTTTCTCCCACATGAAAATATTGCCGTGTTCGCTAAACGCAATTGATTTCATATTCAATTCTTTAGCCCTTTCAATATAACTGTTGAATTTAGTAACCGAATCTATGTTTGTGGTCGCTGAGGACAAATCCGAATGTAAGTGCAGTATGGTATAATTATCCAACCTGTTCACCCTCCCTTAATAGATTTAATAAAAACGATCCATCAGTTGTTTTATATTTATTGTAAATACGGTGCATAGTTTTGTAATTGGCATTATACTTTCTGCAAAAATCAGGGAGCGTTATATCTACTCCGTTATCATTTAGATAAACATATTTTTGTGGTTTAGATATATAATTTTCTGTAATTTTAGATTTAATAATGTCTAAATTATTAGGTATATTTTTTAAAATTATTTGGTCTATCACTCTACTAGATATTGCATCAAAGGTTATATATCTTATATCGCCCTTCTGGATACAGTTAATATTAAATTTTTTATATAGTATTCTTTTAATGTCATCAAATAAATCTTCCATTTCAGCTATACATAATTCCCAGTTTGAATGAGATCTATTAGCGTCATCTAACATCCATATTGAAAATGAAAACTCATTCAAATTATTAAACAACTCTAAATTGGTCATATTTCTATATTTAATTAAGCAATTTTGAATTCTAGTACACAATCTGTAGCTTGGTTGACATTTATATCCCCTACCATTAAATTCCCTTACTGCTTCGGCAATATAACTCGGTTCCTTATTGCACACATCTTTTAAAATATCATATTTCCAGTATAGATACTCCTTTTGATCTTCTGCATGACCAACAATAAATAAAGGTTGCGTTGGTCTTTTATCAATATGCCCGTCTCCTAACAAAGAACCTACAATCAAATCTTGCTGAATAATATTTAACTGTTTATTTTCGTGCCTGTACTCTTGATTAAGTCTATGGACTTCATTACACCACTTTTCTATAACTCTTTCGCTACAGTTAGCCTCCTTGGCCATCTCTTTATGATTTAATCCCTCTGTAAAGAACTTTTTATAACACCAGTCATAATCTTGATATATTGCCTTAAAATTAATATCAAATTTTCCAGGAATTATTTCTATACCGTTTTTATCTATAATCCCTTTAAGTGCAGCATATCCCATACCTATTTCTTTTGCTAATTTGTATAATGGGGTTGCTATTTGTAACCTAAATCTAAGAAAGTCTATAAAGCTTTCCTTGTAACTCCATTGCGATCTTCCGTTTATTTTATATATCATACTTTTATCAAATTCCATACTAATTCTCCCTACAATACTATTTATTATCTAAGCTTTTGTACTCATATTCAAATTTACATTCTTCTATTAGTTGATTAAATACTTCTAAGCCATTATCACTCGGGCTTTGTTTTTTACTTAGTAAATCTAAGGTATCTAAGATATAATAGATTTTAAGCATTCCACCGAACTTGCTGCATTCAATGAATATTTCCTCTTTGGCTACGTCCTTGTCAAAAATTATTACTAATGTTTTACCTAATTTCAGTAGCCTCTTAACTTGTACCGGACTTATAACTTTTTTATTAGTAGCTACGCAATTATTAATACCGAAGCTATCCATCTGAAAAATACTCTTCTCTGCCTCAGTTACATAAAGCTCCTCATCAATTAATATATCAAAATAGTTTTCATAGAATCCAAATAAGTGATTGTTATTGAAACAAGGATAATATGAGATGAATTTAGGAACTCCATTAATCTTATAATCTCTTTCACAGGTTCTTCCTTTAAAACTAAGTAATTGACCTTCTTCATTTCTGACTGGAAATACAACTCGATTATCTAATACATCATAGCTGACTCCAAACTTATTCTGTGTCTCAACACTGACCCCATCTATTAAATATAACTCACAAGTTTCTCTTACAAATCTTCCAGTAAAGCTTTCATCTAAAATAATATCATCCTCGATATATTCCTCTTTTTTAATACTTCTTTTAAACTTTCTGAGAAAATCATACGAGCTGCTTCTAAGTTGTTTCTTCCTATCTCCACCTGTATATTTGATTCCACACGCTTTACATACAATCTCTATTGCTTCACTCAACGTATTCTCTTTGATATATTGAATTAATGTGAAAATGTCCTTTATTTCAGGCTCATAATCATTTTTAGAACGAACTTGACAGGACAAATTATCGTTTAAAGAAACTTGGACACTTGAAATATTATCATGAGGATAAGGTAAGGCAGACTGAACTCTTTTATTATTTATTATTTTTATGTGGTGACATCCTATTTCCTCAAGGATAGTTACTATTAACTCAGGGTCACTGTTTAATTGTGCTTTTATAAGTTGTAAATCCAATCTGCTTACCTCCTACAATATTATTTAGTATGGCATACCTTCGTCCTCTGTTTTAAACTTATCAGCTTGGTCAATCGTAGCCGTATCTCCATTAAATGAAAAATTAAGGTATTCACCTTCTTCCATTTCTCCTCCATTTCTATTATAATCAATGAAGAGTTTGCAATTACCAGCATCTTTACCGTCTTTGACCATTTCCTCTTTTGTTTTATGAATCCAATAAGCTATAGTAGAAGCATATCTATTTATTTTATCTGAATCTGCTAATCTTGTTTCCTTTGGAGCCATCTGTCCACCTGCTATAACAGCTATATCTAATGCACCAGCTATCCTATTCTTTAAAAAGTTTGTCATATCACCTAAAACATTATGCTCTTTAACATCTTTCCCTCCGGTATCATCAACCTTAATATAATCATATATTAAGAATCTCAAATTCATAGATTGCTTTAGTTGTTTTGCCTTCATATAGGTTTTATCTTTAGTCCACTCTGGATCATAAATGTGTACTAAAGGTTTTTCTTTCAACCACTCTTTTGCTTCTAATATAAGTTTTTCTTCCTTTAGCGTGTAATCTCCATTTTTTACTTTGTGAATATCTACTCCAGATTTTAATGCTAGAAACCTGGTCATCCATAGAGTATCTTTCATTTCTGTATCAAATATTGCAGTAGGGACTCCATTATCAACCTTATGAATAGCCTCATTTAAGAAAAACATACTCTTACCGGCTTTAGGTCTACCACCAATTACTACAAGTTCACTGTCTTCATAGGTGAAATATTCGTTAAGGTCTTTATATTTACTAGGCAATCCTGAGAATCCAGCATCATTTCTTTTACCTTTTATTTCGTCCCATAATTCATCTGCCTTTTCTCCCATAGTTTTAATGTCTGTGTCCACAATATAATTATCAGCAAAATTAGTTATGTCTGTTTGTAGTTTATAGTTTGTCTCGTTAATATCTTCTCCGCTTTCAAGTACGGCATTTGCCATCTCTCTTAGTTTGATATAAGTATCTCTTTTAAAGGCATTTGCTAATATCTTCCTTGATATTAATTCATAACTTTCCACATCTATCCTAGCTACTAATTTAAGATCATCCAGCCAGCCACATAAGTCTTTAGATATATCCTGATATTCATTAATAACACTTTTGAATGCAGCACTACCTTCTATCTCAGCCATAATTAAAAAATTGTCTATCTCGGTAATTCCTTTATCAGCAAGAGTTTTAATTATATGATATACACAAGCAAACTCTCTATTGTAAAATTGATTAGGTTTTAAGAATTCACTTTTATATACAAACTCTGGATGCATAAGTAAAGTACCTATTACTCCTGTTTCGGAAATTGTATCTTTGGGAAGTTCAATAGAATGTAATTTTTCAAATTTTTTGATTGAATCTATTTTCATATTTCACACCTCATATTAAGTCATTCCATTTTTTATTAGGTTTATATGTGAATTTAAGTTTATCCTCATTATTAGGTTGAATCATCTCATTTTTTAAACTCTGATATTCAATATTTGTTTTTATAGCCTTCCACTCCGTAATATATCTACCTTCAGCACAGTAATAAGCTAATCCGTAAGGATTATTAATTTTCAAGCCATTAATATGTACCTTTTTTTCAATGAATAATACATATTCTGCTTCATAATTGTCAACATAGAGGAATTTGTTAATTGCTTTTCTTAACAAAGCTATTACTGTAGTAGGGAAATTTTCAATATAATACTTTTCTATTTCTTGCTTAGTTGTCTTTTCTTTGAAACAATCTTTGTGAAAATAAGAACCACCTTCCTTAATTGCATCTTCTTTTTCTACCGAGAAATTATGTTTACAATGACTATATCTGCATTTCAACTATATCTCCTCCTTTTGAAGAAAAGCTCAAACAGTTAAGCTTGAGCTATATTATTATATTTGTTGTAATGCGTTCAATACATTTGTTGCAATTGCTATATCTGTTATATTAAGAGGATTTCCGTCTCCCTTAGTTTCTTTTTTAATAGTTTCAACTACAAGAGTTTTCTTCTTCTCTGTTACTAATTTCTGACATAAAGCTATTGCTTCATCTAATATTTCCTTCAATGTTTTTACAGGAGGAATTGGATCTGCTACTTTAGCTGGAGGAGTTGGCAGTTCCTTTTGAGCTTTAGTTTTACTTTCTTTTGCAGCTACAATTTTTTGTACTTCTTCTTTTTCTTTCATAGCAATCATTGCTTGGCCTTCTTCTTTTGCCTTTTCTAACTTACTATATTTTTCATCTAAATCTCCGTCATTAGCCCATTTGATAATATTAACTCCATCTTTTTCTTGTATCATGTTTCCACCATATTCAAATAAATCTGTATTATCTTTCATAGAAGTATAAGAATGTGTTGTCATATCTATATTTAATGAAACAGTCATAATATACTCTATTCCGTCTCTCTGAATTAAATCTACGCCTTTCTTTACTGGTACTTGTTTACCATTCTGTTCTTCTAAAACGTACTTTTCTTTTGATCTACAGCACACTATAAAGTGGGCGTCTGTCTGAAGTATTTTATCTAAGAACTTCTCATGTCTTGGTGTAATTTTTGCGAAATTCGTAAAACTATTACCACTCATTTTGCTATGAACATCAAGCAAATATGACCATTCTAATGAAGTAGTATCAATAACAATTATCTTAAATCCTTCTGTTAGTGCATCATTAATTGCATCAATATAATCCTCTGGTGAGAAACTATCTAATTCTAAAATATCATAATCAAATTTCTTAGCATAATAACAGCTTCTTCTGTTCTCTGTATCTATATAACAAATTCTTTCATCTTTTCCATTTAATTTAGATAATTCAGATGCCATACCCGTTGCCATTCTTAGTGCTCCAAAAGTTTTTCCTGAACCTGAGCATCCTCCTAATAATACTTTTGTATAAATGGCCTCACGTTTTGCTTTTTTAATTCTACTCATAATACACATTTCTCCTTTAATTTATATCCTCTAGTTTTTAGAGAACTAGGAAACTCTATAATACTATTTATTATGTGTTTGTACTAAAATGGAAGATCTTCTTCTACAATATCTGTCGAAGGTTTATGAGCATCTGTTGGAGTCTTAGCTGCTGGAGTTTCTTTCTTTGATGCAGTTGCTCCAACTTTATCTAAAGCCGCATTGATTTCCTCTCTTGTGTACTTAGCTTTTTCGTCTTTATCTAAATCAACGTCTGTAACTTCTAAAAATTCAGTATAAGGATTATCCTTATCTATTACTCTCTTACCATCTTGAACAGATTTACCTTTTAATGTTTTTCTTTCGGTAGTAGCAGCACCCTCGACATAATTAGGTTTTCTATTAACAGAAATTGCTAGTTTCATTAAATCTCCTACCTTTGCATTTTCAACGAAGTAAGCATTAATATCTGGATCATCCAATTTCAAAGTTTGTTCTAATAATTCTCCTTTGAATGTAGCAACACCCACTTTTACTTCTTTGTTTTCAGGTCTTTCCATTACTATAACAAATTGATTTAACTCATTATACTCTTCAAAAGTTGGACTATCAAAATCAATGGCCTCTTTTTCTATATAAATCTGATTTACTAAGAAGTTTATTTTCTTGTTATAAGTGTCTATCTCAGCTCTTAGGTTTACAAATACACTATCTCCATCTTTAAAAGCTTCTTTAATTTTATCTATTCCTTCTTGCTCACCAAAAGTTTCTACTGCTGTCATATCGGAACCTTTAACTTTTATACTAAGAGGAGTATTTTTCCATTCTCCAACCTGTAAGAACAAAGAATTTTCTTTTGATGTTTGAAGTCCAAAGCTTAATAATCTCTTAGTATTTCCAAACTCTTTTGGTTCTTTATTATTCAAAGACCAGATTTTTCCTTTAAGTCCTAAATATCCTTTAGTTTCTTGTACTTCCATAAATTTAATCTCCTTCTGAGTTGATCTCCATCAGCGATTAGTTGCCAACTGTATTTATGTTAACCTTTAATGGAATACTATTTATTATAGAATAGTTAATTAATTGGAGGATGTCGTCCCCTCATGCTGTTTCTAATCATTTAACCAACTCCTTTGCTCCTTAATTTGCCTTGCTCATTTATAATAACACAATACTATTTATTATACAAGTAAAAGTTTTAAATAATGTAATCTTCTTCTACGAACTCTATTTCATCTCCATACATCTGAATAAAATCAGCAACACCTTCAATGTAATCCTTTGATCTTATAAATCCTGCTATGTTATGTTTTGAGTAGTTTAATACATCCTCACAGGCTCCTAATTCGTCAACTGATATATTAGGTATATTTCTAATTTCCTCAATAGAATATAAGTCTGTAATCTCTCCTTTTCTACTTTCGTTTACACTGGATTCAATTAATAGTTTGACTTTCTTCATATAAATCTCCTTTCAGCTGTTCGGTAATCCGGATGAGTCATTTATATCTAATAGAAATTACATTTTATAATGCTACCATACTGTAGTTTCTATATTTAAATTATCTAAGATACCTCTATCTGTTATTAAAAATTCTAAATAATCTTTTGGAAGTAGCACATCGACTTTTTCATAATTATCCATACTGTCACTATCACTTAACAGTATTTCACCATCAATATTAAATCCTTTTAATTTTATAACTTCCGATCCATCTATTTTTGTAATTCCCATAATTTATAATTCCTCCTCTAATATTATTTAATCTTCCTTTTCAAATTCATCTACAAAATCAAATTCTTTGTCACAATTAGGACATTTACAATCATATATTTCCGTATAAAATTCGTCTGTGTCATACTCTTCTTTAGGCTCGAATACTTTAAATATATTACGTGTTTTACAATAAGGACATACTTCTGATGTGGTGGTGGAGCTTCCAAAATTATTTTTTGGATTTGTATTGTTTATTGAATATATAGTATGAATCTTTTGACAAAATTCATCCTCAAATGGTGTTATAGTAATCATAATTTCCTCCTTTCATAATATTATTTAATTAATTTGGGATTGTAACTTCAATATTTTTATGTTCACTATTTATAAAATCTGCAAGTATGGACATTGGAATAAATACAGACTTCTTATCAATTTCTATTGTTAAGCTATCTCTTCCTTCTCCATCTTTAGATTTAGTCATTTTAAATGTTACATCTTTCATATCTGTCTTCTCCCTCTCTTTGTTAATGGTTCTCCAGCATACCATCTTGGATTTGTACATTCAGCTCTTATCCATTTCGATACACCTAATTCTCTAACTTCTCTTTGAAAATCCTTTACTTCAGCCCTATTATGGTCTGGCCATTCCAAGAGCATTGATAATGAATCTAATGCTCTACCTTCTGTTCCAAAATAGCAGTCGTAATTAGTCATTTTTCTCCTTTCATATAAAAACTAAATTTTATATTACAATATTATTGATTTTGAATTAACTTTTCTCAATTTACATATTAGAAATTAGGAGCCTAGATTTATTCATTAGAAAAATACACTTCTCTAAAACTCCTGGAACAATTTAGAACATCGTTGATTCATCCAACACCATAAGACCATCCTGGAAATGTAATTTAGTTATACAACAACTTCCAATTTCTTCCGGTAAAATACTTGCAGCTACTATAAATTCACCCTTTTCCCTATCTATCTCATTACAAATCTCATAATACCTTGCCTTTTTGCTAAATCTTAGTTTTTTAAAAATGGAATCGTGATCCTCTGCTTCACTTAAAAATAGTTTAATCATAAATAAATTTCCTCCTTGGATATATTTTTTTATTACTTCCTTGTATATTTATTATCTTCCTACTATAAAAATAATCAAGAACTATTTTACGCACTCTTGTTCCCTTTAAGAGAACTTTACTATTAAACCGTATCATAATTACAATTTGTCAGAATTTACATATGTCTAATTGTCATATTATGAGTTATAATGTAGAAAAAAGGAGAATGATAACTCATGAGTTTTAAAGAATATCGTCTACGTGCTGGACTTACTCAAAAAGAATTAGCAGATAAATTAGGTGTGAGTAAATCTCATATATCAGAAATTGAAAATCATAAAGCTTTTTTATCTGTTGAGTTATTATTTCACTTAGCTTCTATACTTCGTGTTAAACCTTGTATTTTACTAGGATATGATTGCAATTTATTCACTAATGATACTATTTAACTATTCCAAATCATGTATCTCCTTCGGCACCTTTTGCAAATTCCAAGTTTTCCTCTGACACTAACTTCAATATCAGAGTCGCTACATTTGTGAAGGGTGTGAAGAAGATAATATAAAAATTGTTTCATACTATCTCTCCTTTGCACAATATTATTTATTATCAGTTTTAGGTAATTTAAAAATTGTTACAGGCAGTGTAATATAAGAGTATCCATTACTTACTATCTTTTCTCCACCTAAATTTTTAAATTTTAGAATATGTTTCTTTTCATAATATATCGCTTTACTTCCAGTTTCTTTGACTTTTCCACCAAGATTTAAAAACATCGTAGCTTCCTCAATTGTAGTTAATTCTTGTCCGATTTCATAAGTAACTTCAGGAATAACTTCTTCTTTTACAAATGAAACATTCTCGGATTCAGTATCTTTAAATATTTTTGGAACAGCAATTACTTCAAATCGATCTCCGTCAAAATTTTCATAACCAGTGCTATATCTTTTTTCACCATTCTCCGAGTTAAACCATAATTTCCCCTCTATTAAGTAGTATTCAAATTTATTTCTAAGGTTCCTAACTTTACCACCTTGACTTACAATAAGCTCTGCATCAATATCATCTACTTCCTGGCCTACTACAAATCTAGAAGTTACTGTTTCTTCTACTTTTGATAAAGATTGTATTTCTAAGTATCCGTTTAAATTTCCTGAATAGCCACCACTAACATCAATTCTTCCTTCGTCATCTTTAAATTTTAGGATGCCATTTTCTTCAAAATAAATCCAACCATCTTTGTCTATAATTTTTCCACCAGATTTAAGTATATCTGTTGCCTGAAGTTTAGTTACTTTATCTCCAACCTTCAATATAGGCTCAGAATCGTCTATTAAAATGAGTTTTTTAAGTTCACATGTCCCGGCTGAACATATATATTCTTGTTTTTCTATTGCGTCAAACTCCTTAATAGTTGTTGGTAATACTTTAATATTATCTGCCCAATATCCTTTTATCGAATTACCCTCTATTTCTTTAATCTTGCAAATGCAATTTCCTATGGCTCTACCCTCGAAGAGAATATAATCTCCAACTTTAAATTCTTCTTTAACTGACTCCTCAGTAATAATTTCTTTAGGTTCTATTACCAATTCTAAATCTATTAGATCTGCGCTCCATTCTTTATGATTAGGAAAATCTACTTTGATTACTCCATTTTCTTTTAAATCCATTACAATTCCTACGTCTCCGAATTTTGCTCTTTCAAGACCACGATCAGGATGTTCTGAAACCATTTTAACTTTGCTACTAACCTGAATTTGAGGTTTAACTTCTTCTTTTAAAATTGGATTTTTATATTCAGATGCTCTTCCATCAAACAATACTTCTCCAGTAGTTCTATCTGTGAGCTTCATAGTCGGCTCATCAATTACGAATCCGAGTTTAGGTTCTTCATATAACTCTAAATCTTCTAGGGCAAAGAAATCTCCTGCATCTTTATAATCTTTGTCACTTAATAAGTAATTGCCGTTATACATTCCAGTAAAGAACATATAACCTTGTCCAGACTCAATAGCTCTTGTTACATTACCCGAAGTACTCATAGGATCTCCTGTACTTTTAGTTGTAGGAATATTTACTTTATCACCAGCTTTGAATTTATAAACATCTTTAACTATTCTACCTATTTTAGTACCACCCTTTATAGTTTTAGCAGAAGCTAAATTTACTGCTGCTAAAACTGCATACCCTGATGTAACCTTTAGAACTTCCTCAACCAAATCTATATCTAATGCCTTACCCAACGCTTGAACAATACCGAACCCTTTATCATATGTATCCTTATAGTAAAGTTTAGCTATGCCTGTCCTACCACCTTGTATCTTAACTGTAGTTGTTGTACCTTCTGTAATAATTTCAAATTGCTGAGTATCTTTAATTAACTCTATATTTTCAACCTTTACATACCAGTAATCTTTGTCTTTATCCATTCTCATCTTGTAATCACCATCATTATCTTTTCTTTCAATAACACCTGTATCTCCAACCTCTATGTTAGCAATTGGGTTTACTAATCTTTTTATAACAATTACCTTGTCTCCAATCTCAATTTTATTTAACATAACCTTTTCCCCCTCTGTAATATTATTTATTTTAGAATCTTCCTCAACAACCTCAATATTATCATAATTGCCACCGGATTCTAAACTTTCATATCCTGAAACAAAATCAAGTTTCCACGTTCCAGTATCTCCGGTCTTAGAATTACAAGAAGCTCTTATACCTATTATAAAAGCATAACCTTCTTCTTCAACAACTAAGTGAGTTCCACCTTTATAACTTCCTTCCTCTACTCTAACCGTATCTCCTATGAATAGCTTCCTTCCTGCTTTTGATCTGTATAGAGTTGGACTTCCAACAACCCCATAATTGTAATGACCATCTTTTAATACTTTGCTCATAAACCTTTTCTCCTTTTCAATATATATTATTTTCTTTCGATATATTTATAATACTACAATACTATTTATTATGCAACCCTATTTTGAAAATAATTTATTATTTCTTTCCTCATCAATTGCTGCTTCGGTTCTAGGATCATTTAATGCCCATTGACCCAACTTTTCACAATGCTTTCTAGTATAGCTATTTTTAACTCCACTCATAATTTTATCAACTACGTCTGTATAAAATACTACCATTAATCTTCCTCCTTTCGTGTTTTTACAACTTCAGCTATTCCAGCTGCAATCCATTCTTTCGCAGTAATTTCATCAATATTTACAATAATAGGTGTAGTACCTTTATAATTTGTGCTTGGTTTAATTCTGATATTCATTTAACCCATTTCTCCTTTCGTTTTAAAATGACTCTTTTATTATCTCTTTCTTGTGCTATTAAAGCTCCCAGGGAAGCTCAGGCTTACTCCAATTGATTTATAAGCCCTATTAACCTTACAGCCACACTTCTGACAATGTGTTTGTTGTGCCTCTACCTCGAACTCAGAATGGTTAGGACATTCCTTGTTAATACATTTATAGTTAAATGTCATCCTTACCCCTCTCTTTCTTAGCAAATTCATTGAAACAACTCTTACAACTTGCACTAGCACATTCTCCACACCATACTCCATTTGGATTCCATGCTACTCCACCGTCATGCACTCCTCCTACTTCGTCTCTGTAACTCTCATCTACATATTCTTCTTCAATAAACTCATCTTTCATAATATAGTCCTCCTTTCATATCAAAATCGTATTTTATAGATGTTATTTAAGGTTAAACCATTCTTCGATCATCTTTTCCGTCCAATTCTCTCCTTGAATTAACGAGTTTATTTCAGCCGCATAGTCTTCACATATTTTCTTACATTTATCTTCTATGATGTCTTCGTCCTTATCATCGTAAACTCTAACTATACAAATATTTGCAGCATTAAGCCTACTTTTAAGATTATAGCAATTTTGTATCATCTCCTCTTTGCTTGATACTTCGGTGTCTTTATAGAACGAAAATGTTTTATTCTCTAAATCATACCAACACCTAATAACGTTATATCTCATATAGATACATTCGTCACAAGAATCATAATTCTCTAAATTTCCTCCAATAAGTTCAGCATATTTACCAGCCTTTATTCCATCAGTAAACACCTTTTCAATGTGATAATCTGAATAGCATCCCTCTGTGACTATGAATATTTTCATATAAACCTCTCCTTTTTCTTTTAAAATAGAATTTTTATATTAAGAATATGATCCTTCTGGTTCCTTATCGGGAGTAATTTCATCATTTCCAAATTCATCATCTAACTCTACCTTTATGCTCGATTGATTCATTTTCATTAAAAATATTTCAAACTCATTTAGATATCTCAAGGATTTTAAATCATGTACGGAATCATATTGCATATCCCAATTCTCATCCTTGGCTTCACTCCATCTACTAAGTCTTATAGCAAAATTCATTGATTCATCATGTTCACATTCAAAGGTAAGTGTTCCATATTTAAAACTGCTCCAGCTTCTATCACTATCATATTCAACATTAAAAGATACTTCTACGTGTTCATAATAAGGCTCACTATCATATTCAACTTCTAATCCATCAGTTTCAACATTAGCTGCTACGTATTTACTCCACACTTCAAATAATTCAGAAACTTTTATAGTTTTTCTTTTTTCATCTACAGTCATTAACTCTTTAAAGTTTTCTAACATTCTTTTGTTTTCTAACGCTGAATTTTTCAATACATCTACTAAAACACTGTCAAGTTTCACAACATATTTAGAATAGTCGTACGCTTCAAGGTAAGGAACCATCACAGACTTTATCTGCTCTTCAATAACTTTAGTTACGTCACCATAAGATCCTAATAAATTATCTAAGGCTTTTACTATACCTTTTTCTAGCTGTTCTCCTATGACCTTTTCAACACTTCCATCCTCTAATTTTTTACTTATTACATCTTTAATACTATTTTCTAAATCCATTTTAATAATCCTCCTCTAATCTATTATAATACTATTTATTATCTGATTTTAGAAATAACTTGGTTCTGTTTTATCATCTCTCCATTCAAGAAATACTGGGAATCTAAGAGATAATTTATTATCCTTACTATTAGTCGTCTCTTCAAAGAACTGTATCTTGGCTATCTTTCCGATATACTTTTCAGGATTATTAAATATTTCTGTCCTCATAGAATCGTTAAATCCACCACCTACGCCGACAACATTATCTTTATATTCAACATTAATTCTTCCTAAAGTTCCTTTGTTCCGGCCTTCGCCTTCTTCAACTGATAAAACCCTCAAATCACAATCTTGCATTTTCTTAACTTTTAGAATATCTCTAGTCCTTTTACAAGAATATGGAGCTGAGGACATATTAACCATAACTCCTTCTTGATCTTTTGATATGGCTTCATCAAGCAGCTTAATTATCATATCCTTATCAATACCTTGGTACAATACCGGAACTTCTATGATATGTTCTAAATGGGCACCTTCTAAATAATCATTAAGAATTACACCTATTTGAACTTTTCGTTTACTACAAGGAATAAGACATTTACCTTTCTTAAAATCTTCTATAGGAACTACATCAAAGCAATTGAATATAAGGTTTCTTTTTTCTCCATCTTTTCTAGCAACTTTAATTGTATCTCTATATAAATCTTTACTAGCTAATCTCTTATCGTTCCTGAGAATTAGTTCACCATCATAAGCATTACCCTGTTGAAGTTGTTTAGCTTCTTCTACTATCTCAACTAAATCTTCTATTGGCTGGCCTTGTCTACTAAATATATTAACCTCTCCAGATTCTTCTTTAAGAATTACACATCTCATACCATCGAGCTTCTGAGTTATAATAAATTCACCCTTAACGGCTTCTGGATGTTCAAAATACTTATCAGCCAGCATTACATCAAACTGATTTATAAATCCTTCTCCATAAACTTTATTCATTGTGTTTGCTGTAGCACCTATTTTCAAAGATTTGGTAACAATCTGAGTAATTAATTCTCTTTGATTTTCTGGCTGTCTTGATATGAAGCTTTGAATTTCTAATATGGTCACATCTCTACCAGTATTATGAATCCTTAGATAATCCATTGCTCCTTCAATATCTCTTATCTGTAATACAGAGATTCCTTTTATTTTCTTATTAATTTTCTTTGTTGATAGGCCAGTCACAATATAAGGATCATAAACAAATTTCAAAATCTCTTTGAAAAGTACATTTTCTTTATGCTCTTCAAATATAAACTCTTTATCATTTCTGGAATTTGTAGCTATAAGTTGATTAAATATGTTTAATATTTCTTCCATACTATTTAACTCCTCTTTTTTGATTTTGTTCCACTAGAACTTTTATAAGTCTAAGCAAATAATCAGCATTTCTATTTTCATGCTCAAGATAGGTTACTCTTGCTGCGTCTACTTTACCTACTAACTTATCCAGTCCTTGTAAAACCATTAAGATTCCTCCAAGAATACAATCTACCGACGAGTGCTGAAAATCTTTATCTGTCAATGCAAATACAAACATTAATATCGCTCCAAAGAAAAACCAGTTGTCCCAAAATCCTTTTAATAAACCCTTTAATACTTTTTTCATGCTATTTCATCTCCTCATATTCTTCTTTATTTATCTCAGTTATAGTCTCTATCGGAATATTTGCGTACTTAGCTAGACTTTGTTCGGCTGCATTTCCTGTCCCTTTCTTGCCTTCTCCTAGAATCGTGCATCCATTAATCTCTGCTTGTTTAAATGTTCCGTCAGCTTGTTTTACTTTAAAATAATTAGGCATTTATAACCCCTCCTTTAATTTAATTCTATTTCACACTCCAATAAATTACCTAAGACCTCAGTTCCTCTTTTAGTTACCATATATCCTTGGGTATATCCATCTTCTTCATTACCGAAAAATTCCCTTACTGCATAACCTCTATGTACTAAACTCTCCCAATGTCTATCAGCTTCAATTGATACAAATTGATTTGTTACTACTTTGAATTTTCTGTGTTTTATTTTGTCTTTTGTGATACCTATGCAATGTTTCATGTTTTTAATTTGTTTTATATCCATTTGACAGTTCCTCCTCTCTCTATTAGAATTAGATTGCCTCTATAATATTATTTAATTTAACATGTTTATCTGATATATATAACTTATAATCTTCCCTCATCCACTTGTGTATTTTAGCTAACCTTACTTCATTGTAGAAGGTTTGTTTCTCATACCATATTTCCATATCTTCAATACGTTTTCTCGAATTGCAACTCTTACAAGAAGGAACACAATTATCTAGTGTGCTGCTTCCACCATGAACTACATGTTCTCTATGAAAGTCACCTAATCTTATTTCACCTTTAAATTTAATAAAATGGTCTTCTAGACGTAATCCACAATAAGCACACGTATTGTTAAAATAAATTTTACACAAAACCCATTCTTCTTTACTTATTGTATGATCTTTGTGATTTTTATTATATTGTCTAAAATTCTCTAAATGTGCTTGTTGATATCTCTTGTTATATCCATTTAAGCGTTGATTTTCTCCATGTATTCTCATTTTATCTTTTCTATGTCCTAAGTTATTATCATAAGCATATTTAGAATTTATTCTCTTGTATTCAATCATTTTTATTGGGTCTTTTGCCTTTCTAATTTCTTGCTGTTTTTTAGAACATTCTTTACAACAATTAAATAATCCATCTTTAAATAGTTTATTCTTATAAAAATATTCTTCTGTTTGTGGAAACCATTCTATTTCAGTTGGGAATAACTGAGTATGATGTCTGCATTTTTTATAAATTTGATTGTTTATTTCTTTTAATTCTATTATAGCTTTCGCCTCCTACATAATATTATTTATTATAAAGCATTTCTTAATTTTTTAACTGTACTACAAAAATCATAATACCCATTATCTACATAAATTACTGGTATATTTAATTTGCAGTTACTACATCTTTGTTCACAATTTGAATTTATAATAGCATCTAAATCCTCAGTTAACTTTTTTATTAACTCTTCCATATCAATTCTCACCTACTTTACATTTACCTATCAAATGATCATATTCGTGCTGTATTACCCTTGCTGTAAATCCTGAGTAATTCTCTTTGACCATTTTTTTAGTCTTATAATCAAAATATTGAATTGTGATATCTTTGCTTCGTGCAATACTTTTGAATATTCCAGGATATGAAAGACATCCTTCTTTATCGATTTCTGTTTCTTCACTAAAATATGTAATCTTTGGATTGATAAATAATTTTACTCTACTTCCTATTTCTGCTAAGAAAAAAGTTTTATTTATTCCTACTTGATTAGCAGCTATACCAACTCCATCATTAATTGTCATTATTTTAGTAATATGTGGAAACAATGCTACAACTCTACTTACCTCAAATATTTTAACCTTTTCACATACTTTTTTTAATTCTAATCTATCTGTTACTATATCCATTTTTTGTCCTCCTCTAAATTTTTACTATTTCATTTCCTAAGAAATACGCAGTTTGTACTATTCCATGAATATCAAATAATACTTTATATCTTCTAGGATCTCCTTCTGATTTAACTAACGAACTTACGATCTTTCCTTCGTCTCCTACCAGATTAAATAGATGTTGCACACCCACCTTGACGATTTTCACTTTATCCCCTGTATTTAGTTCATCCAACTTTTATCACTTCCTTACAATACTATTTATTATGTACTTGTTTTAAAAAATAAGTTTCCTTAGTTATTATAATATATTAGTATTTGTTATCTGTCAACAATATTATTTATTATAAAATTATTCCTCTTCAATATTAGGATTCACCCTTGGATCTTGAGTTCTATATTCTAGTGGTAAATTAAGATTGAATATACATGAACCACAATCTACTTCTCCAGCAAATTCATAATCACAATCATATTCTATTCCATCCGGAGTATTGGACGAATATCCCTGGCATATGTCTAATCCTATTTTCTTTCTAAATAAATCTAATTGTATTTGAGCTGAAGCAAACGAAGATGGCTTATCTTGATTTAATAATTCTGATGGTATTCTAAAAGCGTTATAAATTTCTTGCTGGAACTCACCTATTTCATTATTCATAATTTCTACTCCTTTTAAAATATAAGTTTTATGGTACGAACTTTACACCAAGACAAAAGCTCGTACACTAACTCTTCAAGTCACATTTCTACTATAGTTAACTTTGAAAAATGCCATCCATACATATCATTGAGGTCTGTTGCATTACTCTCGGACGTTAAATACACCCCATTGATATTTAACATGCTTGGTTCCATACCTAAATCAACTAACTCTAATACTCCTATTAGTTGATCTGAAGAGTTCTGTACCTCGGCCTCCGATTTCTTGTTTAAAACTATATCCTGATTAGTTCCTTCAATGTCTAAAATGAAAATTTCCATATTTATTAATCCACCGTCCCTTTTTAAATTTAGTTTATTATTCACTTCTAACTATGATATCTTTTTTTGACTTTGTTAAAGATAGTAAATTTTCAAGTTGTTTAATATAATTATCTAGTTTGTCTACATTATTTGTAGCAAGTATCTCATTGCTCATCTCAACAAATATACTCCCCTTGTGTTCAAGTTGAAAATCTTGCATAAATGTTTTAGTTGCATTATAAGGAGTACTTGTTTCTTTTATAATAAAGTCCTTCATATTGGAATCAGCATCATATGAATAAGGTGTAGATTCGTCTAGTTGTAATCCTTGATATTTGGGAAGACCAATTACTTCTGACTTAAATAATCTCCCTGGTTTAGAACTATATTTACTAAATCGAAAGTCATTTACCAAAATTTGACTAAAAACACTAATTTCCTTTGTAGCATTTTCAGGCTGAAAACTAGTTAATAATTCTAATTTTATACATCTACCTTTTGTAGATAAAAGTTTTATCTCTTTTCTATTTTCAAATCTGCAATTAAAAACATCCACAGCTTTTATAATTTTACTATTTACATCATCTTCTACTTCAAAATTTATTGGAGCACCAATAGATGGAAAAGCAAGGGTAAGTTCGATTACGTTTTTATAAGGATATCCCTCCATATTATTATTTCTCCTTTCTGTATTTGATAAGCTTAATAACATTATATACTCACGACATTGTCAATGTCAATAATTATTTATATTATTTTCCAACTGAGGTAATTAAATTTTTCGATTTTAGAACTTATATAAACACTCTACTAAAATCAGCATTTTCAATAAAGTTATATCTATTATCTACTCGATTGAAAACACAGCTTGCAATAATTCATTTACCATACTTATACCACTTTCATTACCTAAAACATATTTTCTAACATCATATACATTGCTCATAGCTGTATATATTTGAAACTCGCTCAATTTGTCAATTATTATTAATAAATCTTTTGATGTTGCCATAAGTTTAATATTAAAGAAATCTAAATCAACGGCCTCTTGTATCTTAAATGTTAGTACAGTTTTAGATGGCATATCTCCAACATATATAAAATCTAAGCATATATCATATAAAAGCCTAGCTTCTTCTATGGAGAAAATATTTTTAATCTCCATTTTTGTGTATCTCTTCATCTTGCTAAAAACTACTAACATTTCATCAACTTTTGCACTAAAGTCCTGATTATCTGGGTTTGATGATTGAAATTGACCAATCATAGGTATAGTAGTATCATTTAAAGAAATTGATTTTGCTTGTTTTGCCATTCAGCTCACTCCTTATATTATGTTTATACGTTGTTTATATTATATACATAATATAAACATATTACAAGTATATTTTATTTATATTTTAATTTATCTCCAACTCTAAAATTCGCTCTTTATACTGATCCCATTCATCTTTCTCAAAACAATTACTATAAGAAGATACTAAATGTCCCTGATACTCTATAAGATCAACTACATCAATACAAATGCAGCCATCCTGTAGTTTACAATCTACACCTCCATCATCTACCGGCCACGTCCCTATTGCGCCCTTGAAATCATCCAAATCATAAAATGGTATGAACATATAAGTTTCTATTTTATCATTAACAACTTGGACATGAATTTCATGATTATTTAAAAATTCATATAGGTTTGCATTAACCTCTTTCACTATTTATTCTCCTTTCTACAATATTATTTAATATTCAGCTATTACCCGCAAAACTACCGTAATATACTTTTCTCATTTCCGCCGCATAAGCTCCAGCTTCGTCTAATAATTCCAACGGGAAACTTTTTAGTTTGGTATTCTTTCCTTCAACTTGCATTTGAACAACCCATTGATCTTTTATTTTAGATACATTCCTATAACCTGAAGTATTATTAGCATTTTTACTTTTGCGATTTTTATTATTTTCAAAGAATGTAGACATTCTCAGATTTTCTTTTCTATTATCTAATGAATCGTGGTTCCTATGGTCAACTAGAATGGCATCTTGTGCATTTGTAAGAAGCCTGTGCATTAATATTGTTTTATATTTTGGTTTCCCATCTACATATCCTAAGTATTCTGTGGTAGAACTATAATATCCTATATTCTTTTTAAATCTAGTAATATTCCATGACTTATGATTTAAAATGATTTGTAAGTCTTCTGTATCTATTTTTACTGTAAATCTATTCCCATTCTTTTTAGTTATATAAATTTCCGTCATTTCTCCAAATGTTTTGTATTCCATATACTCCTTCCTTTCCTCTTATAGAAGAGATCTTTTATCGTCTTCCCATTGCTACCATAACAAACTCCGGTACTTCATCATAGACATTATATTCTCCATGTCTACCATCATCTATATCATCCTTATGTGCATTCCACCACTTCAATACTGATTCTTTTAATTCCTTGCTTTGATTCTCGTACATTACTTTAGTATGGATATATATTCCTAAATAATATTCTAATAACTCTGGATATTTCTCCATATCCTTTAATGTATTTAGGAGCCCTATGTCTCGAATATCATATCCTTTACGTTGAAGTTCCTCATCTTTAATCCTTCTTAAATTTATAGCACAAGCAGATTGTTCTTCCATTAATATCATTCCTTTCTTCTCCTAAAGAGATCTTTTATCACAATTTTAAAAAATTATCCATAATTCCCCCGACTAACTCAATATTAAAATTTTACTCGGGTTAATATCAATTTCTATAGCCTTTTGTTTAAATTTTAGTATAAGAACTTCGTCTTTTATTACTATAGAATTTAGATTTGTAATCATTCTATAAACATACTCATTCCATTTTTTAAAAGAATAATTACTCGCTATTCTCAGCATTTCATTAGAACTAAGACGTAATGAATAAAGTTTATTGTTATTATAATAATAGTAATAATTATCTGTCTTTATTAAACTTGATCCTTCCACATTAAAACCTCCAAATTATTTAATATTCAACTAGTTACATTATTATATTTTATATCTTAAAATAAGCTTTTTATATTATGGCGCTATCTATTTATTAAAATATTTATTTTCAATCATTATGCTTTGCTCAAGCTCTTCTTCACTAAAATGTATTTCTTTGGCCTTATCAACATCTATTAAAATATTGCTGCTAACGTCAAATCCTTCTTTTGATTTTGTATCAAGGTACTGATTCCATTTTTTGTGTGCAAATAATCCATTGGTTGTATTAATTTTAATAGCCTCAGTTCCTACGAATTTATTATCTTTTTTTAACATAATTAATGATACAAACATTTTTAAGTCTCCTTTCCTTCTATTAAAAGATGAATTTGATTAGATGTCAAACTTAAATTCAATTTTTGTATTATGAATACTCTTTGCTAGCTCTGTTAAATTATTATCCTCTAGTTTACCTTTATTCTTAACAGTTACTTCATATATAACTTTTTCTTTTATCTTACTCTCTAAACCTTCCATATCACTCATTGTCTCCTTACATTTTGAAATGAATTCTGAAACTGGCATAATTTCTGATCTACTTATTTCATCCCATACCCACGCATGAGTTCCGTCATCGATTAAATCAATCCTACAGCTATCTTCATAAAAAATATGTTTATCAAATTTATACCTAATTATCATGTATAACACGTTTCCACAATAATACGGTCTGTTATCAATTTGAAGAATTACCTTTGCTTTTACTGAAATATTCATTTTTAATACAACTCCTATTACAATATTATTTAATTTGAAACTACAAACCTAACAGGAACTAATCTAATATTATGTTTTATTAAAACTAACAACCTAGTATACTTGTCCACTACTATTACATTACCTTCAGCAAAACTATTTTTAATTACTGTGATAGGTTTGTCTATAACTCCATTCTCTAAAAAATACTTTTCTTGTTTCTGATATTTCGGGCCATTAGGACAATGTTTCTTCAAGAATTTAGCTATACTTACTTTACCTATTGGATATAGTTCATCAGTTCCGGCTGGGATCTTACTTGTATCATTTGATTTGTCCACAATTCCTATTTCTCTAACAAATCTTTGATGATCATATTTACCGTCAATTACTATGCACCGGATGGGTTTGTTGAGTGCTCTTGCTACTGTCAGCCACTTTAAACCAGTAACTAGACTATATTTACCTTCGTATTCTCCTGATAAGAACTGGCGCACTATAACTACCTTATCAATATATTCCTTATCCTCAAATGCAGTTAAAAGATTCTTAATACGAATATATTTTGAATTAATATGAATTCTTTCAGTTAATAATATATCCTTCTGGTCAATAACCTCAGTAATCTTACCTGTTTTCCACTCTGCAAACTTAGTTTGATTCAATTCGATAATTTCTTTTTTCATGATAATCTCTCCTTCATAGTTTTATTTGATATATTTAGTTTACTACAATACTATTTATTATACAAGTGTTTTAAAAATTAATCTTCATAATTTATCCAACCATTCTCGTTTCTCATCATCCATAATCATTTTCTCGAATTTCTTAATAGTAACCCTCTCCCCATATTTCTGTCTATAGTTTGTTAGATTACTCATAAAAGAATATTCACTACAGCAGCAATTAACTAACGTACCATCAACATAAATTCTATTCTCTTTCATTATTCCTCAGCTCCTTTCCTTTTAATATCCTATGGTACATGGAATTACTCCTCCACAGCACCTCTTAATTTATTAGCCGGAGTACTTTCAACTATATCATTAAGTCGTTTGTCCTCATCGGATATTTTGGCTCCTAAATCAGTATAAATCTGTGTTGTGCTAATGCGTTTTTGTCCTAACAACTCTTGTAGGTCTGACATATCTGCTAAACCATATTGATACATCAAGGTGGCTGCTGTATACCTTAATTTATATGTTGTAATACTGGAGTTATTTACACCAGATAAAGAAACATATTTCTTTATAGTATTTCCAATTTGTGATGTGGATATTCTATTTTCTTTCATACTTAAAAATAATGGAGCATTAGAATTTTCTATAATGTTATCTCTATTAATTAAATTTCTTTCTTGTAAGTATAATTTTAATGCTTCTATACATACATCATTTAAATATATAACTCGTTCTTCATCACCTCTACCAATAACTTTTAATGTTCTTTCAACTAATGATATTGAATTTAAGTTTATACTTGTCAATTCTGAAATTATTATGCCGCAATTTAAGAATAATATTATCATGCAATAATTTCTGAGTCCATTTGGTTCAAATCTTCTATTCCATGCATCGTCTATATAAATATTCGTTTGATCTAAAGACATATGAACGTGATTTGGCTTAGGAATAGATATAGAATCTAATTCTCCAGCAATATTAAACTTAATTGATTTCTCTTTCTTATAAAGATATGTAAAAAATGATTTTAAAATAGATACTTTTGTGCTTCTAGTCCCTATCTTATTATTCAATATATTTTCACAAAAATCAAAATATTTATCAATATCTTTTAAGGTAATAGACTGTATAAATAGAGATTGAATACCCATAATTTCAACAACTGCACTTTTAAAAATTATATCTGAATTTATTTTCCCTCTAATAGAGATTGTTCTACTTTTATACAACTTCATAAATTTAAAAAATTGGACTAAATTAGTTGTATATGAAGCAACCGTCCTTGGAGATTTGTTTTTTATTGTAGCTAAATAATTGACGAGTGATTCTGGAAGTTGTTCTCTCTTTTTATTAGCTATCTGAGCAACCTTACTTATTTTCTTTACCATTTATATCACCCTTTCAATTAATATTCTATATACTAAAAACATACTACTCTATCAAGTTTATGTCAATTAAAATAACGGATTTATGGTAATTCATTAAGCCATTTAAAAAAATCAAATATTGTTTCAAACTTCTTTTCATATTTTTTACTAGATTGTATTTCTGTAACATTGACAACTACAGGTTTACAATATTCTTGAGTAGCCTCAACAAATAAAGTTTCAGCCCCATTATTAATTATAATTTCACCTACATATTCAAACTTCCTTACTTTTTCATACATTTTGTTAATCCATCCCTTCTCTTACCTTAATATGTTTATCTAATAATGAGTATATCATAAACAGGACTATCTATACTATTTATTTTTAGCACTATTAAAATTACCTTTTTAACTGAATGTTTATATTTTAGCAATTAGGTGGCTCTGAGGGATTAAAAGTATTATCTATTTTAGAATCTCTTTTAGATTCCTTACTTTTAATTATTTTTTCTTTTCTTTTCTCTGTAAGATCAATAATATTACCTATACTTTTCTTATCTTTCATATTGTTCACATACTTTTTCAAACTCAGCAGTTTTAATTTTAAGACGATCAACTATCTTCAAAACAACATCTTCACTATCAAATTTAATAGACATCTCCAACCCTTCTGAATACTCTTTCAAAACTTTTGCATATTCAAGCACCTTATCTTCACTCTTCATAATATTTATCCTCCTCTTAAATGTTATCTTTTATATTATAATTCTCTTTTCACATTATACATTATTGGAATTTCTTTCATGTATTGAACTAATTCCTCTTGCTCAAACGTAATATTACTAAAGAATCCATCAATTCTTATGGTAACATCTCTTTGTACATCTTCAACTGTAGCTCCAAATGGAGTAAATACATCAAGAAATGGGATAATCATAAAATCTTTTGCCTTTATAATATAGGTATGAACTTTGGATATATCTGCACAATAATTACAAACTATAGGAAGTACATAAAACAAATCCTTTTCTGTTTTATTAATTACTTTAATTGATTTACCTTCGTACTTATTTCTTACAACTTTAAATAATTTAATGTCCATTATTAAATCTCCTCTCTTAATTTAAAAAACTACTCTTATAATATACCATTAAACAACCATATCTTTAGTTATTTTTATTCTCTCAAACCCTATAGCAGCACTAGAACCTAAATAAGAACCAATATTCAATACTAGCCCTTGGAGTGAATAGAAACAGGTATTACTCTTATAACTAATAGATACATAGGAATCATTTTCTCGAGACTTAACTATTCCAGTTTTATCCATATCTATATTCAGAAAGTTAATAGGATCTTGAACCTGTATCATCTCTACAGGATAAGTTTCACCGTCCTTCCAAATAAGTATATATAGGTAATAGGAATTTTTATATTGACTTGCTTTTTTAATTTCATTAATAGTCATAAAAAAATCAGATTTCAATGAATTGGCAGTCTTTACTTCTATCCTGCGAACTGTATTACTAGAATCATAAAGATCGTATCCGTATCTATCATCAATTTTGTAAACTCTTTTGTCCCCATATTCTCTATTTAACATATCACATAAAAATTCTTCCCCGGATGCCCCTTTAGCAGTGTTTTTAGCCGCAAACTTACTTTCAAATCCATCGTCTTTTCTAGGTGGAACTATGTCTTTATCATCTCTCTCATAATTCTTATATTCTTCCAGTAAGTCATCTTTATTAGATTCTTCTAAATTCTTGTAGTCTTCTTGTGATTCCTCAAATAAAATTTGATCCTCGAACTGCAAAAAATAGTTTGTCCTATTTTCGTTGAGTCCCCTAACATTCAAGTACACTTTGTAATATTTATACATATTTATATAGTCGCGTATAGTGTTATGATTTTCAATGATTCCATTTTTACCTGATTTTAATTTACCATGATGATATAATATTGTGTTAATTTCATCAGAAGTCAATTCACGTTGTAAAGAATCTTCTTTGCTTTTTAACCCATCTAATATACCTGCAACTATTACCGTCCCAGGACACAATACCTTTTCAATCATATCATCATCTTCATATTTAGCTAACTTATTTGATATATTATTAAATGATACCTGTGCTACTGATCCGTTACGTTTACCAAGCCTTGTACGTCCCTTATCATTAATTTGAAATAATACTTCGCTTTTATTTGATAGTGTAATCCTTTTTAATATATCCATGCTTTTATTAGGTATATTGATTATTTTGCTGTCAAGTTTTATTGTGTTTTTATCAAAATCACAATCACTTATTTTCACTTCCTCAATTTCAGTTTTGGTTAAACCTTCATATGCTAATATAAGTGCTACACAATCTCTGGGAATGGGCTGTATTCTTTCAATTATATTGTAGACATATTCTCTGTTTAATATAATTTGACCCCAAAAATAATTAAAGTATACATATCTCTCTATCTCATGTCTATCTTCTATAGAAACTAAATCTAAATTAGAATGAAATTTATTATTTAAATTTCCCCAAGTTATAAAACTAGTTAGTGCTGATTTATAACTTGTATAGGACTTATATGACTCTAATTTCCTAAAATATGTTGCTATTTCTAACTCAGTAAACTCAAAGAACTGTTTATTGAGTTGTGATTCGTACTTAGCTAAAGAAGAAAATATTCTTCTTAAAGTTTTTTGCTTAGTTTCATCCCCATCTAATGTTCCAATGTATTCTTCTTTTAATCCTTTAGGTTTATAGGGCAAACCCCCTTTATAAGGTCTTCCAGCTCTTTTTTTCACTTCCATTCCATTTTCCCCTTTTCTTTATTAATTTCCTTTTAAAATATTCTTTTTATATTACGTTACATCTCTCGACCAGTTCCATCACAGGCTCCACACTTTATATTGTTCCCATCTTTATCTGCGCTATCATNCCAGCCAGTTCCATTACAAGCAGTACACTTAGCCTTATATAATCTCTTAGTTAGCTCATCTTGAACAGATTCAGCCCAATCACTATGAGAACCTTGTATTTCATATAAATCTTCAATCTTATTGAGAGCCTTTTGTAAGTTCGCTATCAACCATTCGTTAAATTCATTATCCATAATTAATCTCTCCTCTATTTAAATATTATTTCTATATTATACCATATAGTTTCTAATGAAATTTTGATTTCAATCGAATTTTATATGTCACCAGCTTTGAAATTATATGTTGGCTTCACAATATCTAATATATCTACAGTACCTTCAATATTATCAATAATCTCTTGCCTATATAGCGTATATACTGCAAGTACTCTATCTTACCGTTTTTATTTTTAAGTTTTATTGCATATTTATATTCTTCCCACATAATAAGCTCCTTTCAGTTAGTGAACAATAATCTCAAATTGTTCCTTATCTATCTCTTTTATATCACTATTTTCTCTATTACTAATAGCTGGGGACTCTTGATCTTTAGATATTCTAGCTCCACAGTTATCACAAATCCATATCTTTGAATTTGTATTTGAAGAATACCAATCCTTTTTGCATTTAGGACATATTCTTTTCATCATTAACAACACTCCCTTTTATCCTTTAAGTTAAAGCAAAAGGGAGAATAAATCTCCCTTTAAATCAGGTTATGAACCTGGTGGATCAACCAACATTTTTATGTTCTTTTGATTTTTTGTTGCATCGGCACTTTTCTGAGCTGTTGCAACATTTAGCATAGTTATAACAACCAATACTACTATAATAATCTTTACGAATTTTCTTACGTTTCTCATCTTTAATCACCTCCTTAAAAGTAGTTTATATAATAAAGGAGAACTTAATCCCCGTTATATGCTTTTATTTAAACCGTTTCTCATTTCTTCAAGAACGTCATTCTTTTTCATATCTCCAATATTATTAACTATGATTTTGAAATTCAATTCTTCGTATAGTCCAATATACTTCTTCATACCTTTTACATCATTTAGCACCTTTGATCTGTTAAACATTGATATTAAAGCATAATTCTTTTCGCCCACAAGATTATAATAATCGATACATATATCAAACATTTCTACGGATTCTTTTTTACATCCTAACTCATCGGCACATTCCCCAATTAGCCAGCAATTCATTACGAAATTATTATCTATTTTCGCACAATAATCTTTTGCTGTCTTCCCGAGATTATAAGCAGATTCTACTAATCCTAATTTTTTGTTTGCTACTGCTAGATTATAATTAGCCCACTGGAACTCATCGAATTGAAATGTATCTTTTAAATTATCTAAGTATTTAACACATAGCACACTCATTAATTCATAATCTTCTACAATTTTAGCTTTACGAATTTCCATCCTTTTCTCTTCATATATATCTAGCATTTATATTTCCTCCTCAATAAAATTTGTATAATCTTTATCTATTAACTTGCAGTATATTTTAAATTCTGAAATCTTTATTCTTATTTCATCATTCAATTCTCTGTCATTAATATTAAATTTCTTTTTAAATTTTTCTAACTCTTTAATACTATTGACCATACCTTCAATTCTTTGTTTCTGTATTATTTCAAAATTGTCATTTCTTACTCCAAACTGATTGTTGATAGCTTGTAATATCGTGTCCATCTTCTGAGCGTTCACAAAGCCCACCTTAGACAGTAAATCAATTCTAGGAACTGTTCGTACTTGATTGCAAAGTACCATTGAATCGTGGTCTAAGCCACTCTCTATACCTATATGTATATTTGCAGGGTTTCTATTAAGTGTTGAAGTAATAGGAACTATATTAATCAAATCACTGTTATCCATACTCTTTTTACAACTTAAAATTATAACTGGGTGCTTACCTTGAAGTAGTTCAAATGCCCCGTGTAATTCTGCAATAAATATATCTGATCTTCTTACTAATTTATTATCGTTCATAACGCACCTCTTTATTATTGTTTGAGGATGACACACATTTGCCATCCATATATATAATATTATTTAATATAACGTAATAATACAATATTATTCATTTTGATTTCTTACAATTAAGACAATCCACGCAATGTTTATCACAACAATCTGTACTCATTTTTATGTCGTCGCTATACCAGTCGTACTTTTTTTCATCCTCTTTACTATAAATTTTCACCTCAGCTTCTTTCCTAAACTCACTGAGTACTCTTGCAATTAATAGTTTATCTGAGGCCACTATATCTTCACCATTTATTTGACATATCGTAGCAACATTGTCTAACTCGTCCATACACATTGTAACCTCTAAGCTTGTCTTATCTATGTTAATAGGCACCACTAGGCATCTATTTGAGTTGTAGTTTTCCCCTTTTACTACAACCAATTTTTCTAACTTATCAAAATCTTTCTTTAATAATTTTAACATTTTATCTCCTCCATAAATCTATTTTAGTTTTATACATTAGTAAAGCCAAGTCCGTTACTGCAACCTGGCTCGTGTCAGATTAATCTAATCTATTGGATACATTTCCCTTGCAATAGTTCTTACCCAATTTATGCTAGTCTTGTTTGTAAGATTATATAATGCAGCTACGGTTTGTGTATCAAATATATCAGCATTTTCTGGAGCTAGCAAATAAATCATTCTGCTTCTTGTAATATCCTCTAATGAAAGTCCTTCAATTTTAATTCCTTCACAGATTACTTGTCCATTTTTGAATAATTTTTGTAATGCTAGATTGGGTTGGTCTAAATATGTTTTTATAGAATCCTTACCTATCTTAGCTGGCTTACATAAATACTCAGAACTCTTATATTCTATTTGTCTTCTCTTACCCACTACACTAACGCTTACTATAAATTTTTCTTTCATACAAAGTTTGATGTCTTCAATAATTTCTTGATCATCAATTCTTACGATTCTATTTTTTAAATGTAATATAGCAACATACAATCCAGTATTATCTTCATTAATTTCAATGTCAGATTCTTTTAATAATCTTATATCATCATTTGTTAAACTTGACCATGCTAATTCAAATATTATTTTATCTCTTACATTTATTCTCTTGCCATCTTCTTCTATATCTAATTGATTTTTGATATTAAGATACTGTGAATAAGTTAATGTCTGATGTAGCAATTCTTCTCTATCTATACATTGCATTGTTACTCCATCATTGACAGCATACTCTCTAAGTGGTAATTTTTCTTTCTTACATATCATGTTGGCAAACTTTCTTAATACCTGCATTTTTTTATATAAAGAGTTAGGTGATACTGATTTAAATTGTTTTAAGAATGTAACTATCTGATCATCTTCCCAATTTAGTAGTTCCACACCTGTAGTTTTCTCTGTCTCTATTATACTTTCTATTATCTGACCCATATTATTGATTTTATCATATATCTCTAAAAAATTCTTAGCATATTTTACTGTTAGCATTTCTCATTACCTCCTGATTTTATTTTAGTTTATAATATGTCTTTGGAATTATATCATTCATAATGAATGCTTCATCGAATTTGCTAACTGTTACATCTTGTAAATTCTGTCTGTATAATTCATTAATAGATTTATCAGATACTTCTATCAAAGTAAGCATCTTTGTTGCAGTAAGAATTTCTATAAATTTAGCATTGGATGTTTGAAGTTTATTATTTTCTTCTGCTAATCTATTTTTCTCATTTTCTATTTGTTTATTCTGATATTCTGCTGTTTCAAGCTGAGATTTTAATACTCTTAATTCATATTCCAAATTCTTTGTTTGATTATCTGTGTCGTCTGATTCTTCATTTAATATTATTGATTTAGAAACTTTTGTTTGTTCTTCTTTGGTGCCAGCAAATGCTCCAATCAAATTATCAATTGCTTCATCTTTTAATGTGCTGAAATCACCATTCAATATCTTTGTACTTGTAGGCTTTGCCTTCATTATATCTTCTGTTCTTTGTAATGTCTGTACTATAAGATTAAGTTTTAATTGCGTTCCTAGTTGAGATATCTCTATAAGCTCTTTTAATAATTCTATTTTTTCTTCCATTTATATACACCTCTTAATTATTGTACTATTTAGTTTGACTATTGTCAATACAATTCTATTTATTATTAAAAATATTTAAAATATAGTTTTTATATGATTGTTGACATAATTGAATTGTCTGCTTGATCCTGTAACTGTTCTTTACTTACCTGAGTGTATAACTGAGTAGTCCCTATATTGGCATGACCTAATATTACCTGTAGCTTTCTGATATCTGTGCCATTCTGATATTCATTAGTAGCATATGAGTGTCTGAACACATGAACCGCAATCCCCTTTTTATGTTCAGGATTAAGTCCAGCCTTTTCTATTGAATTTTTACATACTGCTCGTATTGCAGCAATGCTCATTCTAAATCCTCTTTCACTTAGAAATAATGCATTCTCATCTTCTTTTATTTTTGCCGTTGGTCTTTGTTTAAGATATTCTTCTAATACGGGAATTACTTTTGCGTTTAAATAAATAGCTCTTTCTTTATTGCCTTTACCAATTACGGTTAAATCTGTATCATGGACACAGCTTACATCTAGCCATCGTAATTCATTTAATCGTAATCCTGTATTAAGAAACAGCATTATTATTGTTTTATCTCTGATTGAATTTCTTGATTCTACATGCTGTAACAATGTCTTACACTCTTCTATCTCAAAATGTTTTGGTATTCTTATTTCTCTCTTGGGTTTATCATCAATGTCCATATCATCCATAATATTAACAAGCACTATCTTACATCTCTTACAATACTTAAAAAAGCTCTTTAGGGCTGATATCTTATTACATTTAGAATTGTTACCATTACCAGTCTTTTTACCGTCTTTATCGGTCTTTAATGATATACTACTTAAAAATCCATCTGTATCTGATAAGGTTATTTTCTTAACTATCCTTTTTGTTAAACAAAATTCATCTGGATTAGTATCTTTGAATTGTTTATTCATATACCTTGTAAATAAATTCATTGTATTCTTATATTGTGCAATGGTTCCAGCAGCCTTTCCGCCTCTTCCATTTAAATATTCAAGATATTCATCTAACAACATTATTATTCACTTCCTCTCTTTCTATTTTCATAATCTTTTTATAAAGTAATTGGAATCCTTTAAAAATTAACGCTACTGCTAGCCAAGCTACTTTAACCGAATAACACGCTAACATAACTAAGCCATATACGGCCATTACTACAAATGTTAACGGATGATCTTCCATAAAATTTTACCTCCTATACATTTTCTATTATAACTCTTTTTTACATTTATATACAATATTATTTATTATAATCGTTCGACATATTATTTAAACTCTTGCTACTCTTAATTGATCTAATAAATTCATTATGCTACTTTGTTTTCTAGGCCGCCCTGGTACAAGATATCTTTCATCATGAAATTTAATTTCTAGGAATAAGCCTATCAAATCTTTATGTGTTTTATGCTTATGGATGAATGCACTTCCTAAACTGTTTTGATGATATAAAGTTATCTTACTATCTTTATGATCATAGTTTAACACATAGTAAGTATCAATTTTACTTCTTATCTGAATGTATATTCCCAGCTCTGTGAAAGAAAAGCCATGCAATTTACATAGCCTCTTTAATTCGTCTTTGTTCATTTGCTCCATTTTATTTATCCTTCTTTCTTATTCTAGTCTTTGTTCATAACTATTAATTTTAAACCTCTCCTGAAGCATCCATGCCATTATGGCTCCAATAATATAACAATCTTCTATCATTATCACCTTAGACAATCTTAACTCAGCAACGACACTGTTTGCTATACTATCAATTTCTAATTCTCCAATACCATTTAAATATAAATCTTCTAACATAGTTTGATAAGTAAACATATAAACTTTTGTCATTTTATCCTCTCCAGTTTGTATTTTGTAGAACAAGTGTTCCCATAAAGATTATACATCCTGTAGTAATAAATTGTCAATGATTCTTAAAATTGTTTGTTATAACTGATTAAGCGTTACAGATAGAGACACATTCAAGGCCTGTTCTATAGCAGGATAATAAGTAAAACAATTTTATTCCTCTTCCTGATCTTCTTCCGTTTCTTCTTGCTGCTCTTGTAATTTCTTAGCTCTTGCTTTTCTTCTTTCTTCATTTTCTATCATAGCCATAAAACCAGGATCTAATTCCACGATACCTTACACCCTCTTTATAATTAATATGCTCTAGTGAGCTGGAAGAGGCTTTTAAAGGTACCTCTTAGAACTTATCAAATACCTATTTTAAGCTAGTTCACGAGCAAAGAGCATTGATACATTATACATATAATCCAAGGCCGCTTTATAAATTGCCTCTGTTTCAAAGTTAGCGTCATATATACCTAAACTAACTTCTAAGTCTTCATCGACGTATTGATCCTCATTATTTAGATCTTTTATTCCTACACTTGTATATTCTGACTTTACCAATACAATAAATTTTTTCATAATTATTTACACATCCTTTTTAAATTATTTTCTACCACATAGAAATTTGTCCAGGTCTTAACATCTTCAGCGCAACTCGATATATTCTTAATAGCTTTTCTTTGTCTTCTGGTCAAGCCACATTGATTAAATATTTTTAACATAACACAACCTCCAATATTATTTAATATTTAATATAATTTCTTTGACTTTTACTTCCTTTCCAAAAACCTGCTGCATAGCCTTAACATATCCTTTGAATTCTTTTATAGTTCCTTTAAATTTTAAAGACATTCTTTCCACCTCCTAGATTTAAAATAGTAGTTTAAGATATTATTTAGTAATCAATAATATATCGTGAATAATTTCTTTATATGCTCTTAGTCTCTGGAGTTCTTTGTCTATTGCTTTTCTTTTCTGATCTAATTCTTTAATACTGTATTGTTTCATTATTCTTCACCACCTTATAATATTATTTAGTTTAACATTGGTTTTATAAAGCATACAAGCTTCATAGTGTAATAGTTTAGAGTTATTAGTCTATTTGTATGCTTAAAAATCAATGGCTCTTATGCTCTATTAAAAGAATAAATTTATATTGATTCCTTACTTATTTCCTGTATATAATGTTGTAAAACTTTTTGTACTCTGCTAAATGCTTCCACTTGCGTTCTACCATCTTTTGTTTTCTTACATAGGAATTCAAATTGCCACGCTATTTCGATAGCAAATTCAAGAGTAGTTTTGTCAAGTTGTTTTACCTCAAAACCTTTTTTCATTTATAAAACCTCTTTCATAATTTATTATTTTCATTCTTATATTAAAAGTTATATTTTAAATGAACTTACTATTATAAACTTTGTTTAATTGGTTATACATTTCTTCAATAGATATAATTTTATCTATAAACATATTAATAACTAGCACATAAGCTATAAGCATATTTTCAGTAATACCATAACTGTAAGTTGGTATAGGTAACGATCCAGCGGCAAACATTCTTTGTCCTTCTTTGTAATCTTCAAATACAATATTTTTATTATTCAATGTATCAGTATGTTTAATTATTGCAAAACTTCCAACACTACAAAATAATACTTCTTGAAATTTTTTATATTCCATTTTAATACACCTCTTTCTTAATATTTAAACTGCTACTGCTATTCCCATAAAAGCATTGCTAACTTCTTCAATCTCTACCCATAGACTAAGATACTTCTTTACCCACGATCCATTATCCCTTTGTATTTCTGTTAATGCTGAAATAACATAGCCTACCTGAAAAGATTCCTTTGTTTTTGAGTCTCTATACATTATGTCTTTATTTTTTATTGCATTCTTAGATATATTTACATAAAATCTTTCTTCAACATCTTCAGCGTAAATTATTAAAGCTTCTTTAACTGTTTCTGCTTCTATATTCATTTGCTTTATATAATCTCTGTCAATCCAATATTTACTATCATTTATAGTTGTATCAGTTTTAAATAAAAAATTCTTCATTATTAAAAACACATCCCTTTAATTATAGTAGGCTATAGCCTCTAAAATATATCCTTAATACAAATACACCAGGATATATTTTACAAGCTCCTACAAGCTTATAAAATGCATTAGTATATCTCTGTATACTATTAATGCACTATGATATTATTTAATACGGTAGACTATATTCTATAGGATATTTATTAAAATCTGCATACCCTTGGATCTTAGCCTGTGAATAGATATTTTTAATTTGTCTAACTCTATTTACTCCATCTAAAAATAACATACCGTTTTTATACCAATATTCTTTTAATCCTTTAACACTAGGTTTAACATTTAAGTTCTTACAAGCGAATATATACCATTCTCTTACTCTATTATCCATTTTTTTAATATCCTTCTTTCTTCTATTAAAATCTGATTTTTATATTAATATCTTTGATTTAAATTTAGCTTTATATCTAAATTTTTTATTTCATATTCTGCAATTGTTTTAGCTAAAACACTATGCTTTTCTAATAACTTTTCTTGTATATCCAAAAGTTTACTTTTATCATTTTCACTTACTAAGTGTTGCTCAATTTCTGTTAACTTGCCACCTATTTTATTAAATTCTCTAATTGTATTATTTATGTCCATTTTTATACACTCCTTTTAAAATCATTATTTTAATTACTTTACATAGTGCTTATTAAATGATAGGTAAAATATTCACGACTACCATTTCTTTTTAATATTTTACTTACTTCTTTACTACATGTGCCGTTGTTTATTTGTTCAATTAATGAATAATAATAACCTTCGGTTATTTGATTACTTGTTGACACTGGATATACATCATATTCTTTCATTATTAAAACACTTCCTTTTTTAATCTTAACAATAAATTGATATTGTTTTAATAAGTCCATAATTGATATATAAGCTCTAATATTATGGACTTTGAAAACATTCAATTTAAAATACTAAACCATCCGTATAATTATTTTCATTAACAAAGAATAGTTTATAGTCTTCTCTTCCTGGTATACTCTTCATATGTTCTTTACAAACTGCTTGTAAGAATTCCATGGTTGTTCTATTATCTTCACATTTTACGATCCAATCATGATTTACATTAGTTTCAAATTTACATAGTCCTGTATCTGTTAAAGCTTTTAATAAATCAGCATCTTTCTGGAATAATATATCACGTTTCATGGGTAGTATTAGTTCTATTCTTTCACATTTTTGCATGTTGTCTTCAACACTTCCTAAGTTAAACCATTTGCCTACATAATACCTCTTAGCTTCTTTAAATGTTGCATTTATTCCAGTACTTGTGATATCTCCATTTTCATAAAATATTTTAATATCTATCATTATTACACCACCCTATATAATATTATTTATTATTCATATGAGATATAAAAGGATTAAATTAACAAGCGTATTTTCCTAGTGTAGTTTCTTTTATACTATCTTTCCAATTTTCTGCATCTGTTCTTATTGACCAATGTTTATTATATCCGTTAAAATGTCTTAGTAAGTGCAATAAATTATTGTCTTTATCATCTACCCATAAAGAAAAGTTTGGATATTGTTTACTTTCTGATTTTTCTAATTCGTAAAAATGTTTTTGAATTTCTTTTCTTGTGGCTTCTAATTCGATATTATAATGGAATTCATCACCATAATTAAAAGCTGCATAAGTGTTATAAGTTTCTTTTGTTGTATCTGCAAATACTCTATATCCTGCTAACCATCCTAAAACTTCTATACTATCAAAAGAACAATTACAATTTTCATTAACAAATTTTAAAATACCTTTATACGAATATGAAATATTCACGTTTCTTTCATATTCTAAACGTGAATTGTTTTCATCATCAATTTTACTGTCATTGGTTATATAGTGGTATGAGTCAATAAATCCAATAGCTTCACCTATTACATAATTATTAAATCTATGATATTTTTTAAAATCATCTTTAGTTTTCTCTATACCTTGAATTTCAAGATATATTTTTTTACCTTCATTGTTTGTAAATGCAGTTCTAATTCTACAATTAGATATATCACCTCTACATGTATTTTCACATCCAGCACCTTCAAAATATAACACCTTTAATTCTTTATTCATTATAATAAACCTCCTTGAATAATATTTTTTAGATCTTCTTTATCTTTTATATTGCATCTATAAGCACTAAATAAATAATCAATTGTCTTTTCAGTTTTAGCAGTATCAATTGGATTATTGTTAAATTTTCCACTACCGTTTCCAATGCCTAAATCATATGCAATACTATTACATATATACATAGGGTCACATATACCATTAATATTAAATTTACTGCAAATACTTGTTGATATACTCTTTAAATTTTCTGGTACTTCATAACCTTTAAAAGCTTCTTTAAAAAATTCTTCATTAATCATTATTAAAGCACTTCCTTTTATTCTTAGTAATAAATACTATTTATATTTATTCCTCTATGCAATCAATATTTTAAGCTCTTATGATTGCATATGGTAATAAATATCTATTAAAATAATACTTTTAACTTATTTCAAAATTTAATAGTTTAGCTTCTTTATTTCGTTTTAAGAACTCTAAATATTTTTTCTCTTCATTTTTAGTCATTCCCATTTTGTCAGTATCTTGTATGAAAAATAATTCATTATCATTTATACTTATAGTTTTTATTATCATCTCTTTGCACCTCTTTATTAAAAATTTTTTAATTTTACCAGTTTGGATATTTACACTTTAAAAAATTTATAATCCACATTCTTTCTTTGCGTTTATTAAAAGTTCCTCTAAATCGTTAATGCTTAATTCTAGTTGTTTGCCTTCAAATATAATCATATCGTTGTTAGTATCAACTTTCACATCAAAATCTGGTAAATCACCTTTATAAAAATTACCTATATTTTTTAACATTATTAGTCACCTCTTTAATTAAAATATTATATATTGGTGCATCTCGTACACCTCTTAATATATAACTTACTACCTAACAAGCTATAATCTAGCTTGTTAACGCTCTATGCTTAAAGCTCTTTTAAAGTCTCATAGAAGACTATTGAATATTTAAGATTGTATAATCATAATCCTTTAAGTGTGTATAATTTATTCTTATAAAGTCATTCATACCATTAATTAATTGTTTTCTTTGTGCATAGTAATTATAAGCTTGTAAGGTATTCTCTTTAGTATCTAAAGTTATTAGAATATAAGGTGTAATTGTTTCAAGTTCCATCTTAATATTTAAATCTGTTAAATAATCCATCTCTTTTATATCCTTCTTAAAGTTGGCAATTAGTTGAACTTTTAAAGCTTGAACTATATTCTTATATACCTTAGTCAATGCTTTTTTAGTTGGTATTTCTAAAAGTTCTTTATTCCTGAAAATTTCAGTTTTAGCATTGTTTGATTGAAAGTTAGATATTAATAAATCATATTTCATTATTTGCACATCCTTTTAATTTAATTTTGTACAATACTATTTATTATGCAATTACTAGGTTATTTTGGTTATATACTCCATAACCCTCTATACTATCAATATTAATATTTATTGTATTGATATCTTTTAAACAACTCATAATATATTTTAGTGTTGTATGTTGAACTTTAAAACCACATCTTTTTAAATAATAAGTATTCATAACATGATAAACAGTAATTTGATTATTAGATATTTTAAAAGTAATACAAGTGTTAAATTGTTTTAAAATAGCTTGAATTTTATTTTTTAACATTTTGCTGCACTTCCTTAATTTTAAATTTTTATTCTCTACTCTGTATTAATCGGACTTGTAACCGAACTTTGTTACATTAAAGAATAATTAAGATACCTACTAGTTAGCAAGTATCTTTAATCAACTATCATTATTATACATTTAATACACCTCCTAATATCATGTTTTAAAGTTAGGAATCAAGTACTATTCACATATAAATACATTGTTTTATAACCTCCTATTTATTGTAGAAATATTTCATTTTAGCAAGTTTATCAATTTCATTATCATAAGTATCTTTTATTTTTTCCATTTCCTTATGAGTTATTTCTCTAATGTTTAAACCTTTTTTCTTTTTTTCTAGGTATTCAATTCTAGTATTTATTTCGGTTAATATTTTATCAATTGTCATATGTTTTTACCTCCATTTCATTTATCATGTATTGAAACTTATTAATGAATTTTGCATTATTTTCAATTTGTAATTTTGCATATTCTATACATACAATAGATACTGTTTTATTTGCATTATCTTGTTGCCAATACTTCATATTATTAAATGTACTAGAATTTAAAAAACTTTCTAAATGTTTAATCCCTTGAATAAGTCCAATATTATCAAAGTTTGAATTTACAAGTATTTTTTCTATTAGTCCGTTTTTATCTAGTTGATTATAAATTTTTGAATATGTCATATTTTAGCCACCCTTTAATTTTTATTATTAAAACTCAAGATACTTTATACCCTCAGTTTTAATAATAAAAATTACAATATTGAAACAAGTTTCATTTTTTCATTATCACATCAATTTTCTACACATATTCTAAGTATTAGTAATTTTTATAGAATAAATTCTATTAGTATATTCTAATAACTTAGAATTGATAGTTATAAAAAATATATAGTAATTAAACGATATTGTAATTTTCATAAAATGTAACCTCTTTGTAATACATCTCCACTTTATGTAAGTATGGAGTACGGTTTTTTATGTTTGCTATCTATAATATTATTTATTATTCATTTAAATTTTTCTGATATACGTTAATCCATAGACTTACTTAATCCTTCCACATAACAATTTTACCCACTTGATAGAATTACATCTATAATACTAAGTGTTCATTATTACTAGTCCGTTAAGTAGTTTCAAAGAGTTGGTATATCTCGCTAACTTAAGATTATTAGCTACTACTTACATTTTACTAAGTTGTAAGTAACTTTTAAATTGTCTAAGGTCAGTTTGAAATATTACTGTTAGAAGTTCGTGTGTGTCGGTTGCCTTAGCTGATAATGTAATATTAACAGAACGTATAATACTATTCAATATGGATATAAGGTTATATAAAGAGAATAGATATATAATACCTTCCATTTACTCGTTAATGCTATGTATTTCATACAATTGCAATATTATTTATTATGATGTGAAATATTGTGAATTAGTATGTATTTGTATAATTATAGTGTTTATAAGTCCATGATTGAATGATATTGTTAGACATATAAATATATAGGTGTATAGCAAACTATTGATTGTAGTTGACTTGGTGACGTTGTTTTATTGTTATATAGAGTTATTATAATAGATATTGTTATCAGATAGTAGGATAATAGAGTTATAATCATTGTTATCCTATTATGTTATAGAGTTAGTTATATAGTAGTGCAATGCATTGTTATAGAGTCATACAAGGCTTATAGAGTAGAGTTATATTACATTAGATAGTGAGATAGTTTGCTCCAATAGATTAAAATAGAGTACCTTTATGTTATTGGATAGTAAAGTCATATATTGGTTGTTCAGGTAATGATGTGTTAATGTAAACGATAATAGTTAGTTGTTAGTAGTATGTTACTATATATATGTTCATTCATAGTATTAGTCATATGTCAAGTATTATTATATTGTTAGTATATGTCGAATACGTATGATAGTAGATGTTATCAGTTTATTGTACGCGTTTTAGTATTCAATAATCGTGCCAACTATTTATAGTAGTATATCATAGTTTATAGATATAGTGATAAAATGTTAAGGTATTATTTATTAGTGTATAGTTATGCAATTATAATGTATATTGATGTATAGTTAATATATGTAAGTCGTGCAACGTAGATATAGTGTCATTGTATCAATCATTTGTGTTAAATTATACAGTAAATGTATATAGTTTGTTATATAAGTTAATGTTGAATGATACTGTAAATATATTTTATTTAGTAGAATTGATAGGATAATTGAAGGTAGAATATAAGTGTTGACATTGTAGTTATAGTATGATTTATATTTATTGAAATAACTTTCATAATTAATATCATAAGTCAAGGGTTTATATTTAAGGAATCAATTATCATTCATTATGAAAGTTATTAGTTTTAGGTGTGTATAGTAATTAATATATATGTTAATACCTTAGTAGTGATTAGTAATTATATTAATGTTTAAGGGTAGTGATTAATATAATTGTTAATGTAAAGTAAACTTAACATTTAAAATTGCATTCTTAATATAATCGTTTATATGAGTATATAATCATATGACATAAATCCATATTTATATATCAGCCTAAAATATACTATAACCTAGTGATTCTTAGTAATACCCTATTAATTGTATATACTTGTAACTAAATATGTATTTAGTACCATGTTTTTAGTTAATATCCTTCAAATATAGTGATATCAACGTGTCAAAGGCTATAGAATAAGGCTATCAGACACACAAAATAGGGTATACGGGGGCTATTAAACGTTTGAGGCTATGACTTGATCGGGCTAAAAGCCCCTGCCTGTACTATCCCAACTCGCAATAGAAATTAACGAATTCGGCCTAAATAATCACTCATTATGACATAAATTAGGTCTAAATTCCCGTACCATAATTCATCGGTTTTCACACCGGTCAAACCTAGCAGTAGCAACACTTCATACGGAGAATAATCACCAACTCTAAAATTTACCTAAAAAGTACCCTTCACCGTCTTCGCTTCCCGTACTAAAACCATACCCTCTCCGTAACGTATCTCTCCTTTCCTACATCAATTATAAATTCTTTCCATATAATCACACCTAATCATAGAAACTATTTCTTCACACCTCTATCTCGACTTCATATACTACCTACCCGGGGGTATAATTCTAAATAAATAATATTTTACCTATAACTGCCTACTCTATCCTAAAATTTAATAAAGACATATTTCTCCAGAGCCTTAATGGCGATTGAATGATCCATGAAGAATATTTATTTTAGGAATCTATTGTATAATAAATAATATTGTATTAAGATGTAAATATAAAACAAATCAGAAAGGAGAATCATTATGTATAAAATAACTTCATCAGATATAGATACTCAGATTAAAATATTTCAATCAGAACTTTTGAATACTCAATCTAACAATTGGAAAGAAAGATTACAAAGAAGAACTCTTGGAGAAATGATAGATTATCTTAAATTAATAAAAACTGAAATAATAATAAATTCTATCAGCAGTTAATATCTATCAGAATTCTCTCAGGTAAACTTAATCAATCTGGAGTGATCTCATCATATATTAACTAATACTTATCCAATTACATCTACTTCTCAATCATACTCATCTAATTTCAATATCCTTAAAATCACTCTAAATCCATTCACCTTATCTAATCAGTCATCACATCTCTGTAAATTCTACCAATATAAATATATGTCTTCCAGTAAACCATTCCTCTATGGCTCTCTTAGATAACCTAAATACATACTAGGAGGGGGAGTATTAATCTATCAGAATATATTTCTCTATAGTACCCTATACCCTGTTTATGAAAATCTATGTAATTTCCTTCGGGATAAATAAAAATATCTGTTTCTATTGTATAATAAATAGTATTGTACTATAATTAATACAAGAAAATAAATTTATCAAAAGGAGAGTTACTATTATGAAAATTCAAATACAGAATCTCATCAATACTATGAGAATTAATCCTAAGAATTTTAAAGATCTAAATAAACAAATGATGCAGCTCCTATTTATATTCAGTATGATAATTATATTAATTAGGAAGAAATAAAAACATAATTACCCAGAGGCTTAACGCCGATTGAGAGCCTAGATAGATAATAAAAAAGGAATACCTTTCTAAGATACTCCTGTATATTATTCTACATATTCAATTAGATCTTCAATATTACATTTAAATAATTTACACAAACAATCTATTGTATTAAATCCTATTGATGTTGTATTATTATTATTTAGTTTATGTAATGTTGAATATGCAATACCAGTTTTTACAGCAACCCAATTCAACGAACGTTCTTCTCTTTTTAAAATAGCCTGTAACTTTACTTTAACCATGTCATTACCTCCTTCTCGCTATAATAATTATAGCATATATGTAATAGAAATTAAAGCTTAATATTTATTTAATTATAGTGTTGACACTATAGTTGCTTAGGTGTATAATTAAAGTATAAGTGAATATAGCGTGTTGTTTTAACATACTAGCAACGTTAAATAATTAGTATAGCTGAACTTGAGGCGATGTATAAAATCAAGTGGGAGTAATATCATGAGAGTTATCGACCTCAAGCGGAAAGACTCATCCATAGTGCCCAACCGCTATAAGAAATTGGAGCATATTATGGAGAAGCAGAAGAAAATAAAATCTGTTAATTAATTAAAAGTATCTTATAATAAATAGTATTGTATAAGGAGGCTCATCATGGAAAAGAAATTCAGAGAGGTTAAGAAAAAATACTTAGCAGAAGCCTTAAGCTTTTTAGGGTTCCACTATATGAAATTTACTAATGGAACAGAAACAGTTTATTCATTTGAGGATACAGATAAGTTTCAATCTGCATTTAATGAACTAATTCAATTGAGAGACAAACTAATATAAATTAAGGAAGGTGCAATTATGAAGGAAGAAACAGAGACCATATTAAAAGACTTATTTATAAATGATGAAGGTGGATATTTCCCTATACCTAGAAGATTCAGTAGAGTCTTAGGATGTAATACTGCTGGACTGCTGGAGGAACTGTGTGATAGATATGATTATTTTAAATCTATTGATGGACTTAATGAGTATGGAGAATTCTATTATATAATATCTGACCTTGAAATTAATACAGGTTTAACTAAATCAGAACAGACTACTTCTATTAAGAAACTGGTTGATTATGGATTTATCATAAGTACAACTTCAAGAGGACTACCCAAGAAAAGATATTTCCTTATGAGCGATAATATTCCCCTACTATTAGAAGTATTAATTTCTGAATCTGAAAAGAAGAAAATAAAAATACAGGAAAGGAACAAAAATGATACTAAATCAATGAAATTACCTTATTAATACCTATGAATGGCGTGGTTGGTCAATTGACTAAATCCGTACTTCTATAGCCTAAATAGTGACTTCTATGGACGATATCCGTACTTCTATGGGAAGGATATAGCCATACGTTGGACGATATCATGACATAATAAAGAACTAGTATAAATAACTAAGTATTAACAACTATAACTAATATCTAATATAAACAGCTATTTTCGATTCCATTAGCATTTCATCGAATGAGATTATGCCTTTTGGATTCGTTAAGAAGATGTAGCATAGTTTCCTTCCCAAAGATTACTCAACATTAATCTTATAATAAATAGTATTATTGACATTGAGATTAATAAGGTATATAGTATTGGAAAGGAGGAAATTCGCTTAGCTATAGTTTCATAATAAATAATATTGTGCGAAGGAGAAATAATATATTGAGAAAAGTATTTTTAGAAGATTTACCTACAACGTGGAGAGGTATAGATTGGGCGGGTTCTGTTGGGTATAACATAAAATTTATTTATGATGATATAAAAGGAGAAATTGAAATTATTACCTATAATTTGGAAAAGCATGTCCTATCAATAAAGTATCTTGACAATGATATTTTTAAAATACTCACAGATGGATTTGCTCAATGTCAATTGGGTAAATTATTAAAAAGACACACTCATGATTTTAAAATACAAATAGGACAAACATTTAAAAGTGATATGAGAGATATGACTGTAATAGGTAGAGAATATCGAAGAGAAATCAAACCCACTAGATATCTAGATCAAAAATATTATGAATATGAGTGTAACATTTGTGGATATAAAGAAGGTTGGATCACAGAAAGTAATCTTCTTAGTGGAATTGGATGTGGTTGTTGTCATAACTTGGTTGTAGTTGAAGGTATTAATGATATTCCAACAACAGCTCCAGAATTAGTAAAGTTTTTTCAGAACCCAGAAGACGCTAAATTATATACTAAGAGCAGTAATCAAAAAATTAAACCAATATGCCCTGATTGTGGAAAGATTAAAGCTAAAGAAATGCCTATAAGCAGAATCTATGATAAAGGAATGGCTTGTTCCTGTTCTGATGGGATAAGTTATCCAGAAAAACTAACATATGGCGTCCTTGATCAGTTAAATATATTGTTTGAAACACAGTTATCCAAAAGTACCTTTAAATGGTGCATGGGATATAGATATGACTTTTATATTCCTTCTATAAATGCAATTTTGGAAATTAATGGCCGCCAGCATTATGAGGAACATAGTAAAAACTCTAAATTTAAGATGAGCTTACGGGAGGAAATAGAGAACGATAAAGCAAAGCAAAAAATAGCAGAACAAAATGGAATATCTGAATATATCATCATTGACTGTAGTAAATCAGATTTAGAATTTATCAAAACTAAAATATTAGGGAGTAGATTGAATGGGTTACTAAATTTAAATAATATAGATTGGAATAAATGTGAGGAGTTTGCATTGAGCAACTTGGTAAAAAAAGCATGTGAATTAAAGAGAGATAACCCAAACATAACAAGTTCTGACATTGCTTCTAGTATGAATTTTAGTATTACTACTATTATTAGTTATCTTAAGCGTGGTACAAAAATATGGGATTGGTGTAATTATGATCCCAAAGAAGAAATGAGAAAATGTGCGTATAAATTACGGAATAAAAGTTGTAAACAAGTGGAAATATTTAAGGATGAAATTAGCATAGGAATATTACCTTCTACGATGGAATTAGAGAGACAATCTGAAAAATTATTCGGTGTAAAACTAGAATTCCGAGCAATATCTGCTGCATGTTTAAATCAGACAAAATTATATAAAGGATTTTCATTCAAATATACAGTAAATAATAATTAAAATGAAAGAAGGAATATTAATGGAATTTAACAAAGAACAATTAGAATGTATTAACCATAAAGATAACGCTCTATCATGTATAGCAAGTGCTGGTAGTGGAAAATCAACTGTACTTGTAAATAGAATTAAGAACTTAGTGGAGGTATACGGTATCCCTCAGAGTGAGATATTAGCTATAACTTTCACACATAATACAAGATTAGAATTAAAAAAGAAACTAAAAGATATGTCTTTGAGTAATGTGGAAATTCACACGTTCCACTCCCTTGCTGGAAAACAACTTGTTCAATATGGAATAGTAAAAAGAGAGCCTAATGATAATGAAGAGGAAAATACTGGATTGAATAAATATGCTCTAATGGCTAAGTTTAAGGCCGTTTATAAAGATATAAAGAACAAAGGTTACGATGATATTCTCAGCTTCGTCAGTTATCAAAAGAGCTATATGTTAGGATATAACGATGAATTTGTAGCTAAGGAAAGTAATTTTACTGAAAATGATTTGAGAAAGTTTTATAAAATCTATGAGGATTATAAAGCCAGTATTAATTATTTAGACTTTGATGATTTACTCCTAGAATGTAATAAATTGATGGACTTACATCCAGAAATTATATTTAATTATGTACTTTGTGATGAAATGCAGGATTTGTGCCTTAGCCAGGTATCATTGTTACATAAGTGGTGTAAGTCTGGTAACATGTTTGGAGTATTTGATTATAGACAGACACTTTATAGATTTAGAGGGGCTGAACCTGAATATTGTATGAATTTTGATAAGGACTGGGGTGCAAAAGTAGTTAATTTGAGTACTAATTATAGATCTTGTAAGAATATCGTTGAAAAATCAAATTCTTTTATCAAAAAATACTATGGTTGGTATGAGCATTACGAGGACAGTGTAGCTGCTAATCAAGATAATGGTGTGATAAAGCTTTTGACTAGTTCTGATGGAGTAGAGGAAGCTGTGAAGGTTGTAAATGAGATTAAAAAACTACTTGTTGCTGGAGAAGATATCAATGAGATTTGTATCTTATATAGGCTCAACGTCATGGCGGATTACATTGAGAGTTTACTTAAATCTGAAGGCATCGAATATGATATCAAGGGAAATGGAAGTTTTTTTAAGAGAAAAGAAGTAGCCTCTATAATTGCAATATTAAAATTAGTTAAGAACCCTCATGATAATGCAGCTTTTTTAGATTTATATAATGCAAGGTTGAATCCTTTAAAGTTCTTTAATAAAAATGATAAAGAAGCTATTGATAGGTATAAATTAAAGAATGATCTCTCCTACTTTGAGACTTTAAGCTCTATAACATTTCCTGAATCATGGAAGAATAGAAATTTAAAGTCATTTACCTCAGCTATATTTGATTTGAAAATTAAATATGAAAAAACACATTCCATAGAATCAATTATTGATATGGCTAAACAGGAATTCAAGATTAGGGATTATCTATCAGAAAATTATCAAGATGAAGAAGTGAGAGATAGAATGCAGTCTATAGAAACTCTAAAGTTATTTGTTAAGGGACAAGATTTAGCAAAATTTCTGCAATTTACTGAGGAATCCCTTGAAAAGAAAACTAAAAAAGATAAGAAAGATTCTTTGAAAATGATGACAATACATGGAAGTAAGGGACTTCAGTTCAAACATGTGTTTGTCGTTTCAATACAGAGCGAAAAGTTCCCACATGCCAAAGCTAACATATTAGATGAAGCAATGTTATTCTATGTCAGTATAACTAGAAGCGTTGAAACCCTAACTTTATCACAGATCGGACAATCGAATGTTTTTGTAGAAGAGTATTTCTCATAATAAATAATATTGTATACAAAATTAAAATAGTGTGCTATAATAAATGTATCAGAGAAAAGAAAGAAGGAATTTTATGATTGTATTTGTATAATAAATAGTATTGTATGTTGGAAGGGTATTTCCACAAGGCCAATGGAGCCATAGAGCATCGAAACAGGAGTAAAGGTATATTTGTATTCATTAAAAATAAATAAGCCCAGCGAGGTTGTATGAAGGAGAAAGATTATGATATTAAATTTAGGAGAATTTCAAATAGTTACAGACGAGAGGCAATTTATTGTTCAAAAAAAGAGGATTGTACAAGCTTCTAAAATGACAAAAGAAGCTAACATAGGAAATGAAGTAATTGATAATATTGCTTATTGTAGAACACTTAATCAATGCTTAAAACATGTAGGAAATCAAATTATAATGAGTAATGATAGTATTCAAGATATATTAACTAAATTATCAGAACTAAATAAAACTATAGATTCCTTTACAGGACACTTTGATATTCATGAGGTGACAGAAAATGAAAATTAACAATAATTGCAGCACTTGTGCATACAGAGATATAACAGAAGTTAAATTAGTTTGTAATAGGCCAGTAGCATCAGAAAATAGAGTTGCTACTAATTTAGGAGATGTAGAATTACCCTGTCCTTGTCATTCAGAGAGAGATATTAATAAGAAACAAGGTATATTTATGGGAGACGGCAGTTTTCACGTTAGTAAGAGTAAGCTGAAAGAGCTTGAGGCATTTATATTTTCTAAGAAAGATAAATATGAGGATATAGATATTGAGGATTATGTGTTAGAGGATAATGTTTAAAAATTAGTTATAATAAATAGTATTATAGAGGAAAGAAGGAAATTATATTATGACAAGAAAAGAAATAAGGAAAAGCATAGAAGGCAAAGTTAAGGAACTCGGAGCAAAGGAGGCTTATAAGTATTTTGTATTAGCAAACACAAGAGTCATAAAGCTTCAAATGAAAGAACTTCCTACAGATAAAGACAAAGCAATATTTATAAATTTATCTCATTCAATAACAGTCAAAGGATTTAAAGATGCCAATATGTTATCAAGATTTTCAGAACTATTTTTACAAGATAATGTAATTTACGATGAGGTATGGGATTATGTTTTTGAAGATTTATCTAAAATTGCATATTCAAAAATAAATTAGAATGTGGAGGACTAGCTTATGATTAATAGACAACTTTTCACAATGAAATTTAATTCATCAAGACTTAAAAAGTATAATTATGATATAAAAATTGATTATGAGCAAGCTCTTGATAACGGGGAAATAATTCAACTTGCAGATAATCAGATATTAAGAAGTATACGAGATGTTATTACAACAAAAGACACAGAAGGAACTAAAGATAGAATATTAGATAGAGATTTATTAGAAACGTTCTATTCTGAATTAGAATCTATAAGAAGAAAGAAAAGTTCAGATGGAAATGTTAAAATTGCAAAAATAATTAAGGGTAAAATAAATAAAATGTGTTTTATTCCTGAATATATAACAATAGTGATTGAAGATGAGTCTCATTATGATTATTTATACGAAAAGGGATTAACTATAAATGGCGTTAGCTTTTTTAGATTATCAACCTCTGCTGGACAAGGTAGAGTTTCAACTGTAGTATTTTGTTCCTTTACAATATTAGAATCTGTAAATAATATCTTAGATAATGGGAGAGATAAAAATAAAAAGTTCTCCCCTTCTAAGTTTAATGCATACAAAGGTACTTATGGATCGGCGACTAAGGTTGTTACTACTCCTAGATTCTGCGTAGTGCCAGATTATGATTCAGAAGTTACCTTTAAAGTAAACTGGGTTACTGAAACAGATGGAGAACAAGATGATCTAATAGAAGAGAAAATTATTACTAAAAAGTTTAATAGATGGGATGGAATGGGGTTAATAAGCCCTGACATGGCATTACAATGGTCTAAGGATTTAGACTTAGATTATATACCTTCCCAATTTTGTACTCGTCAGAGCTTTCTAAAAGGTATGTTCTGTGTATTCCCTTTTCATGAGTTCTGTGAGTTAAAGAATAATAAAAACTACACTGTAAAATCGGTCTATAAGGATAAAGATGGAAATGACATTGAAATTGACTTAAAAGATATTGATGTTATTGTGACTGAGGGGCAATTTAAGCTGTGGGATTCATATACCAGTGTAGAATCTTATAAAGAAAATTGTATTAAGAACAATTTGAAATGGGGAGTATCTTTATATACTGACAAACAATTAAACAATACTTTGAAGATGAATTATCAGTTTCTCCAGGCATTAGATGTTAAGCTAGAAGATATTCCACAGTTGTGCAGCTTATTTGAGAATTGGATAAAAGGAGTTAATGCAGATAACATTTGGTATGTATTGTTATTCTTAATGGGTGTCAAAGTTACTGAATCTTCCATAGAAAACTACTTTAAGCACAGTACAAATTACTGGGTAAAGAGCTTGATTGTCAATCATGATTTAATTAATGATAAATTCATAAAAACTAAGATATACAACCTAATTAAAACAAAAATTGATAATGGGTGTATGGGTTCAATAATTTTAGAGGGGAATAATCAAACAATCGTATCAGATCCTTATGCGATGATGGAATATTTATGTGGACAAGAAGTAAAGGGATTACTAGAATCTAATAGATATTATTCTAATTACTGGAATGAAAAAGGAGTTACTGAAGTAGTCGGAATGAGGCCACCTTTAACGTATAGATCAGAATGTGTAAAGATGCAACTAGATAATGCTGAGGAACAAAAGTTTTGGTATAGATATTCCTATGGTGGAATTATAGTAAATGTTCATGGGCATGAAACCGATAATTGGGCAGGAAGCGATTTTGATTTTGATTTTCTAAGTACAACTTCTAATACAATTGTTAGGAAATCAGTGTTTAATAATGAATATCCAGTATGTTATGAAGCTCCTAAGCCTAAAAAGATTATATTTACAGAGGAAGACTTGTTTAAATCAGATAAATTTACATTTGGTTCTAAGATAGGAGCTATTACAAATAAAAGTACAACCGGACATGCTTTATTAAATACATTTGAGCAGTTATATGGCAAAGACAGTCGTGAGTATTTAGTAACACTAGACAGAATAAAGATGTGTACTAAATTACAGTCAGCTCAAATAGACAAGGCCAAGATAGGAAAAGAAGTAAAAGGTATTCCTAAATTATGGCATGATAGAAAATATATAAGTGAATTAGATATTCCAGAGGAGGAAAAAGATTTCTTTAAGAAGATTATGCTGGATAGATACCCATATTTCTTTATTCATTTATATCCTGATACTAAGAGGAGTTATAAAAGTCATGTGGAAGGCTATGACCTCTCTAGTAGACACAAATTCGGAATAGGAATAGTAGAGTTGCTTGAAAAAATTGATAAGACCGAGGAAGAGGAGTCTTATATACAGGCATATTACAAGTATATGCCTGTAATATGTGGAGATGGAGTAATGAATAATATCTGCAAGCATATTGAGAGTGTAAATTTCAACATTAAAAGTAGTATTCAGAAATCAACTACTAAAGATATTCATTTAATACTAATGAGGAATGAAAATCTATCAGACTTAGAGACATATGAATTGATATTAGGTGAGTATAAAAATATGAATAGTGAAATAAGAAAACTTAATAACATCAAGAACAATTCAATAAAAAATAAGTACGATGAGAGTATGTCTACTGAGGTTAACAAAATCTATGAAAAATTTAAAACAAAAATGAGTAAAATCTGTTCTGATATATATGAACTCACAGATTACTTAATTAAAATATTTTATGTTGATTTTCCAAATTCAAATAAGGATTTATTATGGAATACTTACGGAGATTGTATCTTCAAAAATATAAAAGATAAAAATTTGAATGAGGTGCTGTTCCCTGTTCCTGATAAAGAAGGCACTATAGATTACTTAGAAGATAAATTCTTATTGAAGGAGGTTGTTATATAATGAAATATAAATATAATGAAAAAGAATACGGTAAAGCGATGTTTGAGAATGGGTTTCAGAGTGACTTTATAAGATATGAACTAGTGGTATTAGTTAAATACCTAAAGTTCATAGATTATAAGAAGAAAGATACTGAGGTATTCCTATATAGTTTCTGCGAGAAGTATATTCCCTCTTTTAATAAGGTAAAGTATTATAAAGTTATTGATGGAGCTATACGAGATGGAAGGAGAAGAGATAATAAACTCATTGAGGTTAAAGAAATTACTTTAATGAAAAATGAAATGGAATATATAGACGGTTTAGATATAGATCAGGAATATAAGAAACTGCTGCTGGGATTTTTAGTAAGGAAGAAAATTGCATTAGCTATAAATCAAATAAATAATAGTGATGCTAAATTATCTACATATTTCGGAGGAGGTAAAAAAGGATTTAGAGAAATATTTATCTCTTCCAATATAAAGAGTGGATATAAGATTGATGAAATGATAACTACTTTAGTTAGAAAAGGAATTGTAATTTCAGTTATTAAAGGAGATATAGTTTTAGAATATATAAATCAAATCCCAGAAGGAGGAGAAGTTTATGAAGTAATTAAAGATTTTGATAATATAGGATGGGTATTTGATTATTACAAGGGAGTAAACAATATCGGCAAGTGTCAAGAGTGTGGGCAACTGATGCAGATACGAGGAAAATATAAATTGTATTGCACTGACTGCGGAAAAGAGAAAGAAAAAACAAGGAAAAGAGAATGGAAGAGAAATAGTAAAGATATTGGTAGCGAAGTTTGAAATCACCATAACTGTTGATATGACTACGTTTGTGGGATATTGTATTTTTTTGTTATATGAAGTATAAAAGTAATAAATACTTCGTTGAAACGTCCCACAGCTGAACATTAACCTATATGGTTTAAGTAAAATTAAGAGAGCTTTGCATGGGATGTTTTATTTTTTAAGGTTCATACTAAATAGTATTGTATGGTTGAAGCCGATTATTGCAATCCGACTTACCTTGCACAGTCTGGTACACTTGGACGTTAAACTGGTGGCTTATATTCATAGTAGTTATTTATGAGGAGACATTGATCTCCTCTAGCTACTATATATTTTTTTTATTCATAATAAATAGTATTGTGTAATAATTTATAGGAGTAAAGGAGACGTATTAAAAATGGTAAAGGTAGAACAAAACACAACTGTAAAATTTTCAGCAAAGGGTGAACTAGTTTCAATTGATGTTGATGGTATAAGAGTTAAAGATTTAAAAGAAGGAACAATTGATCTGATTTCATTTGAAAATGTAAGAGCATCAATGATTGGTAAGGAAATTACGCTAACTTTTCAAAATAAAGAAGAAGTTTAAAAATATAGGCAAGAGCTGCTGAGATAGCATTCTCCTTTGCCTTATTAATTTTTTTGAAATATAAGGATGGAGGAGAAAAGTATTATGGAGGAAGTAAATTTAATAGATAGATTAGAAAATGAAGCTGACTTTGAATATAAATTAAGACTATGTAGTCTTAAATTAAATAAAGAAATAGATTTAGATTGGTCTGAGATCGTAGAACTTTTAGGACTCACAATTTCTAGTGACCATTTACGTAAGTTATCTTATGGGTACAAAGAATGTGAACAGTACTTGAGAGACACTAGATATGTTGAAGCTGAGACTTTAGCAGATCATATTGAAAGAGAAAATATTTCAAATCCTAAATCTGAAGATGTAGTTCGTCTAACAGATGAAGAAGATCATATTCAGGTAATGGATATGGGAGATAAATTTCATATCTATAATAGAAAGAGAAGCATAGTAATTGATAAAGAAAAGGTTAAGAAGATTAAAGAGATGTACTGTGATAAGACCCCTTTGACCGTCAATGAATTATGCAGAAAGCTAGATATTGCTAGAAGAGATTTCATGCTACTCAAGCAAGGATTGTCTATTTGTCATTCAGATGTTCCTTATCTTGATGAAGACATTCAAGAGGATAAATTGGGTGGATTAGTTGAAGAAACATTAGAAAGACGTAAAGAAAAGTATTTTCTAAAACTTCAACAGGAAGAAATTAAGCAAATGGAAACTGAGTTGACAGCATATAGGAAACAGGATTATTTATTTGATAAGATTTCTAGTGCTATAAATGACATTAAGATTGAGCCGGTTAAATATTCTGTGAACATAGTTAAAAAGTCTAAGGTTAGAGAAGGTTTATTAGATTGTATGGATCAGCACTTAGGATTATGGAGTGATAACTATTGGAATAAATATTCTGTAGCTGAAGCTGAGAGAAGATTTGAAATATTAACTAAAGAAGTCATTGAATTTTGTGCTGAAACCGGAGTAACCATATTGCATGTAAGTTCTTTGGGTGATGCAATAAACGGTCTAATTCATACATCTTTAAGGTTAGAATCTGAAATTAATGTGGTAGAACAAATTAAATTAGCTACTAGATTAATGGGTAAAATGTTAAAGGAATTTGCTTTGGTATTTGATAAAGTTGTTTATGCTGACGTAGCCGGAAATCATGGTAGAATGATGCCTTCAAAATCAGAATCAGATGATAAAGAAAATTTTGAATATCTTATTAGTTTTGCATTAGGACTTATGCTCCAAAATGAAGAAAAAATAGTATTTGAGGATAATTTTTATGATGAAGGAATTATTGTAAAGCATATTGCTGGAGTTACTGTTATAGAAGCTCATGGTGATTCAGATAAGATGGAAAAAGCTGCTAGTACATTACCTTTAATGACAGAAGCTTCTAGTGAAATCCACTTAGGCCATACCCACTCAAATAAGAGTATAGAGCAAAATTGTATTGAGGTATTTGTGGGACGTAGTTTTTCAGGTGTGGACTCTTATGCAAAAAATTTGAGATTGACTTCAAAGGCCGGCCAGAAATTATTTATATATGAAGATGGAAAAAGAATATTTATACACGATGTAGTTTTTAATTAAATAATCAATAGTATTATGAACCGATATTTCGATATCGCTAGTGAGTAAAAGTTATCTCTTTGAATTAAGTTTACCCCACACTTGGTCGTGCTAATCTAGCACATTCTGACCGGAAAGCGGTGATCCTGATTTCTATTAATAATTCAATGCGTATATCTAACGCAAAGGTGTCCTCCGAGAGTAACGGGGACGTTAATATGTAGAATATTACTCGTGTGTAAGTCTGCCAAGTGAAAGCGTAAAGACCGAGGTTCCTCGCTCTAAGGCACAATAGAAATATAGGGTATTGAGGATAGAGGGAAGGTTAACTATCGCCCTTGCTTTGTAAAGGTACTGACCTCTTGTAAGACAGTCGAAGCAAGTTCGGAGATGTGGAAATAACCGTTCCACCTTGTCCTATATTTATTATTAAATAATGTTCTAACCCTAGTTATATCAACGGTTTAGAGTATAAAAGGTAGATTTTAAAAGAATTTAATGTGGTGGCGAAATGGTAGACGCAAGACGGTGGTCAGCCGTGCTTAATAGACGTTCGACTCGTCGTAGATAGTGGTGTTCTTAGTTGTAGGTTCAACTCCTACTCACATTGATTTTTTATTTATAGAGAGATATGTAAGTGGTTAAAACAGATTGTCTGCAAAACAATTGCTTAGGCTTCATGGGTTCAACTCCCATTCTCTCTTCCATAACTTGGAATGTTAGCTCAATGGCCGAGCATCTGGTTGAAGCCCAGAGGATAGTAGTCCGATTCTATTACGTTCCACCACGATAGGCTTGTAAGTACGCTTCAATTGAAGGAACTTTCACCCCCCCCTTAATATGCGAGACTCGTCTAATGGAAAGACAAGAGCTTCCAACACTCTTGATGTGAGTTCGATTCTTACGTTTCGTGCCATTTAGGTTTCTTTATATATTTATACCGTTGAAGAAAGTAAACTATTATGCTTCCTTAGCACAATTGGTAGTGCGTCTGATTTGTAATCAGGAGGTTATAGGTTCAAGTCCTATAGGAAGCTCCAAATAGAACCATATTTACACTAGTCTTATACCGGTGAAATTATCACTATAATTCTGTATGTATACAGATGAATCCGAGGTCGAGTTGAAATAACAATAGTACTGGATTATTTTAATATTAAACGATATTGTAGTGCAAATTCAAGAAGCTATTTAAATTATGGCTTCTTTTTAATTTACAAAAAAAATAAGGAAGAGAGGGGTGATTGATGTGGCAAGACCAACAGAAAAAGTATGTCCTAGTTGTGGTAAAAAGAAAAGATTTTCAGAATATTATGTACATAGAAGATTTGATAAAGAGTACGGTTGTGACCCAATCTGCAAGGTATGTTCAAAAGCTATGGCAACTACAAAAGAAGGTTTAGTAAATTATTGTAGTACCACGTCAAGGCCATTTTTAGAAGATCTTTGGAAATGGTGTGAAGATAAAACTGCTGAAAAATTTGATAAAGATGTATCTTATACTTCATTGACAGAAATTCAGCAACAAAAGAAATTACTAGCAAGAGTTATAAGCACCTATTTTGGGCAACAGGGACAATCTCAGTGGTACTCCTTCACAGGAACTGAAATATTCAAAGATGAGAAAGTAGGACAATTTGAAGATGACGAAAATACTGATAATTCAGATCCAGATGAAAAGAAATATTCGTCTAAATTTGGAGGAGACTTCACTGATGAGGAATTAGCTTATTTAAATAAACAATATGACGGAGCCTTAAAAGATTATGGGCTTAAGACAACGAATGATTTTGAGTATGCTATGAATGTTGCCGTTGCAGGACTAATTGTACGTAAAACAAGAAAAGATTATTTGAACGGTGTAGTAGGGGCAGACAAAAAATACAAAGAATCTGTCGCAATCTATGATTCTCTATGCTCATCTGCAAAACTCAACCAAAAGACACGCTCAAATAATGATGTGGCCGGATTAGGTTCTCTAAGTGAAATTGTAGCTAAGTTGGAGCAAACAGGATTTCTTCAGAAGAAGATAATATTTGAGAAGGATGATGTTGATAAAATCAATGCCGATATGAGACATGTTTTAGTTAGTTTGAGTGGTGATAGCTAATGGCAAGAAATTTTTCCAAACAGAAACAAGCTAAACAATTTAGGACAGATATTAATGGAGATAGCCCAGATAGTCATAAGGTTACAAAACAAAGTGAGCTTGAAAATCCAGAGGAATGGGAGAAATTAATAAGTTTTTACCGTCAGCATATAGATATTTTTATCGAGGAATATTTCTCAACCGAAGAAAGACCAGTTGAATTAAAAGATGTGCAAAAGATAGTCGCAAGATGCTGTGGGACATGTACAAATGTTATAGATATTGAGTCACGTTCTTTTGGTAAGACATGGAAAATGGCATGGATACTAAGTGCACTGTCTATTTTATACAGTGATAACCGAATTTTGGTAGTATCAGGAAATGTTTCTCAAGCAATGTTAGTTGCAAATTATATCAGAGATATTGCTAACAAAAATGTCAATTTTGCGAGAGAATTAATTTTGCCAATTAGAATTGGTAAGGATGGTGCAACAGTTAAATTCAAAAACAACTCTACTATAGTTTGTAAGGCTATGGAAAAAGATGGAAAAAACATAGTTGGGTTGAGAGAAAAAATTATTTATATTGATGAGAGTTGGCTAATAAAATCCACTGTAATTCAAAAAGCTTTAAGACCAATGTTATCTTACACCAGAGATGTTGCAAGAGAACAAAAATTTGAAGATTTCGATTCTAAATTGTTTGAAACTTCCTCGGCCTATTTAAAAACATGTGACTTATACGGAAGATTTGTGGATAACATTAATGACATGAAAAAAGGCAATATGAATAAATTTGCATGTGCTTTAAATTATAAAGCTGGAATCAGAACTGGTATTATTAAAAAGGAATTTGTAGAGGAAGAAAAAGCTGGTATGCTTGAAAGTGTTTTTTCAATGGAGTGGAATGCCCAGTTTATTGGAAATCAAAATGGTTCGTTCTTTCCATACGACTTGACGGAGCCTTGTAGAGATATGAAATCCATAGAATTAAAGCAGCCAGCTCATTCAAAGTCAAGATACATACTCTCATTGGATGTAGCAACTTCTGACGCTGATGGTGCAGATAATGCTAGTTTAATAGTAACAAAGTTTGTTGAAAAAAATGATGGAACATTTCATAAGTATGTTGTTTTTATGAGAACATTTCATGGATATGGGCAAGAAAAGTTAGCAGAGGAAGTCAGAAAAGCATGTCTTAGATTTCCTAATATCGAATCCACGATCATAGACGGAAATGCCATCGGTGAAGGTGTGGTCAGTTTACTTAATTTCCCTTATGTATATGATAATGTGGAGTACAAGCCATTTGTAAGAGATGATATTAGTTATACTGGCACGAATGCTATTCCAATTGTTAGATTCTTTCGTGGAAGTAATGATATTAATAATAAAATGGTTGCAAAAACCAAATTATATTTTGAAAATGGAACACTACATTTTTGTATTCCATCATCAGAAGCGAGAAAATCACAGCAAGATTCTTATGATGGTTCAAATAAAAAGGACATATTAAAGCCAAGAGAATTATTAATTGAAGAAATGGCAGTATATTTTGAAGGTGATAAACTTCAATTTGAATTGAGTACCATCGTCACAAAGTTTACAGCAAAAGGTAGTGATTACTATGATACAGCCTTAACCACTCAGCACAAAGATAGATGTTCTTCTCTTTGGATGGCGATGGATTACATCTCACAATTAGAAGATAAAAATAGAGAAAACTATAATAACAATTCAGGAGATGAATGTTGGGGAATGGCTACAAGTTGGTAGCTCATAATAAATAGTATTATACCCATGAAGGAGGTGAATATATGTCAAGTAGAGCAAACAGAAAAAAGCAACAGGCAATTAACACAGCACAAAAAACTAATCCATCCACAGAATCTTATTGTATGGGTGTAGATATGAAAACTTTAGGTGCTGGAAAAGGTTCAGATATAATAAGTGTCTTTGATAACAAGAACTTTACAATTTCTGGTTCTCCTAAAGGTTATAACATAGAGACTATTCTTCGTAATCGTCAAAATTATATTTATCTAATATATGAATTAATGTCTTACTACCTAGAGTCAGATGCAATTTTCGGAGGTGCCGTAAAAAAGATATTAACTCCATTCTCTTGTTCAGGATATCATCTTCATGGTAGTAATGAAAAAACTAAAGAGAAATATCTAGCTTACTATGAAAATGTAGGCATGAATGATTTAATTAGGGACATATTCTTTGAACTTTATACTTATGGGAATTGCTATATTTATGATAGAGGAGATTGGTTTGATATATTCCCTGCATATCGGATTCGTATATCAAGTATAGGAATTAATGGAGAACCTGTTTTAGAATATCAGATTATTGAATTTGCTCAAAGTCAAAGATTAGCAACAATGGCTACTGAAGGATTTATAGATTCTGTTAAAAATCTATATAGAGGTTATCCACAAGAAATATTAGACGGAATTGATAAGGGTTCCCTGTGGGTACAACTTGATCCTAGTAAAACCTATACAATCCAAGATGTTAAGAGTCGTTACGAAAAATATGCAATACCTTTTGGAATGGAGGCTATTAGAGCATTTCAGAAGAAACAACTCATTAGTTTATATGAGGATTCTCAACTTAATTTAGGTATGAAAGGATTCATTCATATCCAGGCCGGAGATAAAGACGTAAAGAAAACTCTTAACTCTAATGAACTTGCATCTATTGGTGTAATTTTTAAGAATGCTATAAATGGTTTTCCTTTGGCAGTTACTGCTTGGAATGTAAATGCGAAGTGGATTGAAACTACTAATAAACTTGTATTTGATAAGAGTAAATATGCTTCTGTCAACGCAGATATATTAAGTGCGTGTGGTTTGTCAAGCCTTCTAATTTCAGGAGATAGTGAAGGTGGTTCATTCGCACAAGCCCAGGTAAATGTTAACACTTGTGAAAAAAGGATAGAAAGTAATCAGAGAAATGTTTGTGAATTTATTAAAAAGGTAAATAGACAAAGGGCAATTGACTGGCGTATTCAAGCTAGTAAGATACCAGATTTCCTATTTAATCCGATTAATTTAGCAAACGATTCTAGCTTTAAAGATCAAGTAGTTGAGCTGTTCACTCTCGGATTACTAAGTCGAGAGACAGTTTTGGATAATATGGACTTTGATTTTGGCCAGGAAAAAGAACGTAAAACTTCTGAAAATGCCGAAAATTTAGACGAAGTATTTAAATTACCACCAAGCTTTAATAATCAATCTGGAGATAAAACAGATTCGACTGGTGCTCCTGTTAAATCTGTAAATAATAGTAAACAGGATAAAAATAATTCTTCAAATGTGCCTAAACCTAGTACAGTTAAGAAATAAATATTAAATTTATATGCTAAAGGAGGTGATATTAGAAATGCAAGAAAAGATTCAATTTACGTCTAAAGTAATATCTTTAGGTTCCCAAGAAAATGATCTATATATGGAATTATCTATGGTTTTTCTTGATGATATAAAAAACCTCAATGACGTAATATTTACAAAAGATTTTTTAACTGATGTTGAGACAAACAAATCTCAGTATATAGGTTTACCTTTAGTCGGAGATATGAATGCTTTAACAAGTGGTAAATATCAAAATTTAACTCATTTATTTGATAAAAAGACAGGTATTTTTTCTACACAAGCTTTGGGGAGTTTTGTTGATTTTAAAACTGAGATAAACGGTGGAATAACTCAACTTATAGCAATTTCAAGGGTATGGAAAAGATATCCTAAAGTATGTTTAGCTATGCAAGAATTATTCGACAGTGCAGAAGGATTATCTTTCTCATATGAAGTTCTTGTGGGAAAATATACGGTTGAATCTGGAGTTAAAGTGATAGATAAAGATGAGACAAATACTATTGCAAGTAGTTGCGTAGTAAGTAATCCAGCAAATCCTAATTCAATTGCCCTCACATTATGTGCTGCAATCGAAGAAGATTTAATAAATAATCAATCTCAAGGTAATGGAGGTAATTCTATGATAAGGACAAAAGACGTAACATTTGAAGAGATGTTCGCTGAAACTAAAGTCGTTCTGACTGAGATAGCTGAACTTGATCTTCAACAAATTCAAAGAAAAATTTATACCCAATTAAAAGATATTTGTGGCGATGAATGGTGGAATTTTGATATAAAAGATCAAGGAATAGACTACATAGTTCTCTCTGATTATTCAAGTGGAAACTATTTTAAAATTGATTATACAGTCACAGATTCAGACGTGGTTTTAAGTAATATGAGACAAACAACTAAAACGTGGGAAGATGTAATCCCATCAGTACCAGCATGTCCAAATTATGATGCAAGTTGTCCACAATGCTTAGAATGCGATCAAACTAATTTAGAGGAGGAAGATACTATGGCCGGTACATGTATAAAGAAAACAGTTGCAGAATTAGATGCAGAAATTTTAACTTTAAATGCAACAATAGAAACAAATAAAACAGAACTAGCAAGTGTTAATGAAAAATTAGCAGCAAAAGTAGTAGAAGCTACTGAAAAAGATTCAAAAATTGAGGTGCTTTCCGCAAGTGTAATTGAAAAAGATAAATTGCTTACAGAAATGGAACCAATTAAAGTTGAATATGAGAAGATTATAGCTGAAAAATCAGCAGTTGAAATAGCTGAAAAGAAAGTAATTTTAAAGGACAAGTATTCTAAATTACTTGACGAAGCAACTCTTGCTAAACCTGAAATAGCAGAAGCTATTGAAAAATTAGACGAAACTGTTTTAAAAGATGCTTATATAGAAATTGCAATGGCTAAAGCTACAAAAGATCCAAAGAAAATAGAAGTTGCTTCTACAAGAGCTACAGACACAATAGTCATTGCTGGTGGAACAGATATCATATCAAAATATATAACACTTAGCAATAACTAGTTTATATTAAATAATATTATACACTAATAAAAATTTAGGAGGAAAAATAAATGGCAGTAGTATTAAATATCGGAGACATGGAATATGTAGGAACATTTACTTTAGGAGGTGCAACAGCAATTAAGAATGGTACATATGTTGTTGTTAATTATGCAACAGGTATAGCTTTACCAACTGATGCAACAACTGGAGATGGAGATATTTTCTTAGTTGATAATATCATTGATACAGTTCCAGAACAATTAATCAATGATTTAGATTTCTTAATTCAACCTGGTAAATTCTTAAGATTACACAAAGAAGAGGTTGGTGATATTACAACTAATACTCTATTTAATGGTGTTATAGCTGTTGGAGATGTAATCGCAGCCGGAGTTAATGGATATGTTGAAGCTAAAGCAGCAAGAACTCCAAGAAGAACATTTACAGTTATAGAGAAACCTACTTTATGGGGAGTACCAACATTAAAATATATTGTTAATGATAAATAATCTTTTATATTAAATAATATTATACCCAAATAAAAATTAGGAGGAATATTAAATGGCATTAAGAACAGACAAGGCTGTAGAAATTTTTACAGCGATGAATTTAGGTAAAATTAAAGATAGCGAAATCGAGGTGGCTGAAGCTAGATCTGCTATGCAGGAATTAGCAAAAAATCCATCACCAAATAACAGATATGAAATAGCTCAATTAATTGCTTTCACAGTAAATGATATTCTTGAGCAACAGACAAACTTCGTTGAAACTTTTGCAGATGTTCAAAACGTTGGACTTGACGAAAAGGCTTATTTTGACATTGAGTTAGATGGAATACAGGCATTCATTCAAGCCAAAGGTGCTACTACTCAGAGAAGTAAAGTATTAACAAAGAAAATCACTATAGATACTGATGCAGTATCTGCTAGACCAGTAGTTGATTTTATTTCACTTGCTCAGGGTAAAGTAAATTTTGATGCAATAATTAATGATGCTGCGTTCAAAATGCAAAATGCTAAGCTAGCAAGAATCCAAAATGTACTTTACAATGCAATGAAATTATACGCAGACCCTAACTATAACACCGGTTCTGGTATAGTTCCAGCTACAATAGATCCTATGATAGTTGCTTTCTCAAGACTTGGACAAGTTTCTTTAGTCGGTGATTTAGCAGTAGTTAGTAAACTTGGTAAATTGACAGGTTGGACTGGTGGAGCTTTTTCTCAAGATTTAGTTAATCAACAGAATCAGAATGGTTTCATTGGAACATATAATGGAGCTTCTGTAACTAAATTAGTCAATCCTTTTGTTCAACACTCCTTAACTCAGACTTACTTAAAGAAAAACTTAATATATGTTTTACCATCAGGTATGGCAGCATTAAGACCTTTGAAAGTTGTTAACGAGGGAAATATCATTCCAATGGAAAATACTAACATAGATGACAGATCATTTGAGGTAAGATTAGACCAACATTTCGGGGCGGCTGTAGTAGTTGGTTCAGTTGCTTACATGGGAATGTATGAAGATTCAAGCGTAACCGCGTAGTTAATTAAGAGGGGATTAAATTCTCCTCTTTTATTTTTAAAATAAAGGAGATGGAGAAGATATATGGATTATAAGGTAATAAATAATAATATTTTCAATGTGGGTTTGCAATTAGAGAATGATGAAACAGGTAGAGACGGAATTAATGTTTCTGCAAATTCATTTGTAGTATTAAGTGATGTTGAGGTAGAATATCAAAAATCAAAATGCTCGTTATTTAGTAATGGTGCATTGGAATTAGAAGAAATTGTAGCCACTAAAACAACTGTAGCTGGCACACCAGATATAGAATAATTTTATATATAAAGGAGATAAGGAGCGAATATGAGTACAAAAATTAAAGTTCATAACAATAACCCCTTTAATGTAGGGCTTGAATTGATGGATGGATTAAGAGGGATTAACATACCTAAAAATGGATTCATGATGTTGGATGAGGATGAAATATATTTTCAGCATTCAAAATGTCAATTATTTAAAAAAGGTATTTTAACTATCGATAATGCAGAAATCAATGAAAATATAGGGATAACTTCTCAAAATATAGTTTCAGTATCTGATTCTGAAATTGAGGTTATATTAAAAAGTCCATTAGCAAAAATGAAAAAAGAACTTGCAACTATTACTGAAGATCATATCAAAAGTAAAGTTTTTGAAGTTGCAAAAAAAATGTATGCGGATTTAAATGGTTCTAAATTAGATTATATTGCAGAATTTTGCAATAGGGATTCAGAAGATTTAAAGCCTATTAAAGAAGAATCAGCTAATAAAATAAAATTGGTTAAATAAGGGAGTGATTTACTATGACCTCCTTAGTAGATATTCAAACAGAATTACAAGGTAATATTAAATTTCAAGCAACTCCTATTCCAATGACAAATGATGATTATGCATCCTTTACATTACAAGGAGTTAAGAGACTTTATGTTGATGAAGGAATTGAAGATAACTTCTTAACTGACTATGATAAAACTGCAAATACTCTACTCAGAGATTTAACTTTAACAGAACAAGAATATGCATGGACTTGTGCTGAAATAGCATTTAGATCTCAAATAAAAGATGATCTTGCAGAATTGGTTGGGTATACAACTGATGCTTTGAGTGTGAGTAACGCGACACAACCATATAAGAATAGTCAAACAGTAATTACAACTCTTGAAAATAGGCTATCAGTGATAGCCTTTAAGTTTGCTCATAGTAGGTATACACTATGAAAGTTCAAATTAAAATACGGGACGAGTCCTTAGAAATTGTAGACACAAAAGAATATGAATTTAGAGAGTTTTGTGATTTATTATCTCAGAAGGTATGTAGCTGTCTTTACTTAGTTGAAGATTGTTTAGATCCTGAATCATCAGTAGAATTTAAAGATATCAGAACTAATATCCTGGATGTAGCCGGAGAAATTAGGAGACTTCCACTCAATATTATAGAGGAGGTGGAGTAATGAAGTTTTATATTCCACCAAATTTACAAAGTGATTTTAAATCTGTTCTGGCAAGTCCAGTAGCTACTCAAATGCCTTTGAATTTTGATCCACTAGTTATTATAAATGCAATTGTTCCAGAAATAGATCATAGAGAAAAATCTAGTACGGTTTCAAAAGGGACTAAATATACTTATGCAAGTACAGATATTTCTTTAGAGATAGGAGATTATCTTCAAGATGATAACGGGATTTATCTTATTAATCAATTAAGAATACAGAAATTTCCAAGTTGCTATAAATTTCTATTAATATCTTGTAATGCAAAATATACGGTAACTAGATATGAAAATATGGTTCAAGATGATAATGGAAATATTCTTATTGAAGCCGGAGACCATGATATTGCTAAGGATATTTATTGTTCTAGTTTAGTTAGTGGTGCCCAGTTTCAGATAACGTCTGGTAACGTTGGTGTCGTGCCTGTGGACACCGTTACCGTACAGACTAGGTTTACTGTAGCTGAAACTAAAAATATAGCTATTGGAGATAATTTTTTATGGTTTGGACAAAAGTATCAAGTTCAAAGTTTAGATTACAGCCAGATTTCTATTGAACAAGATAATGGGATGCTAGGATTTGTTGGAAAGAGAGTTGTGGTAGATACAATTGTATAAAATTATTATTTATTGAAAGGAGTAATTATTAATGAATTGTCAAAGTGGTATATATAAAATATTAAACCTTGTAAACGGGAAATTTTATATAGGAAGTTCTATTAACCTTTATCAAAGAAAAGCAAATCATATTAGTGCTTTAAAAAATAATCACCATCATAGTATACACTTACAAAGAGCATGGAATAAATATAGCGAAGAAAGTTTTGAATTTAGTATTTTAGAGTATATATTTGATAATTCTATAATAATTCAAAGAGAGCAATATTGGATTGATTTTTATAAAAGTTATGATGGTAAAATCGGGTATAATATCTCTCCTACTGCTGGAAACTGTTTGGGTGTTGCGTGTTCCGAAGAAAAGAAGCTAAAAATAAGTAAGACACATATAGCCTTAAAATTAGGCGGAGAAAAAAATTATATGTTTGGTAAAAACACTCAGAAGAATCAAAGAGAAGAATGAGTGAGTCAAGTAGTGGAGATAAATCTTCTATGGCTATATTAAATGAAATTCAAGTAAAAGAAATAAAATTTATGATAGTAGATGGATATAATAACGTTGAAATAGCAAAAAAATATTGCGTTAACAATAGGACTATTAGTGAAATAAAATGTGGAACATCATGGAAGAGCGTTACAATTGAAGGTTTTAGTAATAATGATTTAAAACAATTGAATAATAACATTAGTGTAAATAAACATAATTCAAAATTCACAAAAGAAGACATAATAAAAATTAAATTTATGATAAATGATGGAATTAAAAATGTAACTATAGCAAAGACATTCAATTGCAGACCAACCGTCATAAGTAAAATAAAATATGGAGAACTATATAAAGATATAACCATTCCCGAAGATTACGCTTGTGAAAGTCTGGGTGCTTAATATGCAGTTACAATTTGATTCAGCAAGATTAATTAATGATATTATCAAAAATCTTAATATTGAGATGGACTTAGTGGCAAAAATACTAGTTGAATTTATGGCTGGTGAATTATCCGGTCTAAGGGTAAATCCTAATAATCCAGAAATGTCCGAATGGAAGGCTAATGTAATTGACGCTTTAAAATGGAGAGCTGTAGCTTCCGCAGGGCAACTTGTTCGTGAAGTAGGTATATTACAACAGGATAATATGGGATTAATGGATGAAGCTCTATCACTTGAGTATGGTACAGGAACTCTTGCTAACACGTCTGCCAATCCTTGGTATAACGAGTTCTTGTCTTCTGAATACTATCATGAATCACGCCAAGGTAAAGAAATATATTCTCTGCCAGGAGAACAGGTTTTTGATCCGGCCACAAATTCATGGTCTGACAGTCAAGCCGAAACAAGAGTTGCGATGCCTTTTATGGCTCAAGATGGAGCCTTATATTGGACAAACATATTTGGTAATTCAGCTATTATGGCCGAAACATATTTTAATAAAGGAATTGACAGAGCAATAGTTAGGATAGATTTTAGTAATTATTTAATAGTGAAATAGGAGGTGATTGAATGGGTGGAGTAGCTACCGATTTTGGTCAGATAATAAAGACATTAATGTCAGATGTAACATTACGCACGATTATGCTTGTGCCAGTTGCTGAGCAAAGTAACACTTTGATGATAGACAAGTATTTTTGCGAAGGTGTAACTTCTGGGATTATAACGAGTACAGCCATATGTAGGGTTATAATCTTAAGCAATCCCTCCAGTGATACCAATAATATGTATGTACGAAGTGATATGTTAGCTATTGAAGTTTTTGTTCCCAATGCTCCAGGCTCTAGTAATTTAGATAGGAAAAATATATCTGGATTTGAAAGACGTAGCAATCAGATTGTTGATAGAATTATTCAAATACTAAATAACAAAATGGTGAATGATAGAAAATTTCACTTAGAAGGTAGACACGAACTAGCCTCTGGGACAGTTGGGTTTTGTAGAATGTTTTTACAGTTTTCTTATAAACGTTGCTACAATTAATAGAGATTTGTATTGAACAAATACCATTCTAAAATAAATAGTATTGTATGTCGTGATAAGAGACGTTAAACCTTATACTAAAAAGTAAAGAAGGAATTTTAAAATGGAAAAAGACCAATTAGGGTTTATAATTGATGCCCCAAATGTGCTTGTAAAAACCAAAACAAAAGATATCATAATTGATAAGGCAGATAGCGGTTCAATTGCGTTCAGTGGCGATACAATCGATATTTCTGCGGGCTGGTCATTCACACAATTAGCTAAGATTCCAAAATCCAGTAAAATAGAAATTAAAATAAGTAATGCAGAATTTTCTATGGATCAAATGGCTATTGGAACAGGTGCTGACTTAGTAGTAGGCGCAACTGAATATAATAAATTTGGAGATATATATGAAGTTGATCTCACAAATTCTATTGTTATTCCTGAAGTAGTTGTTGCTGGAAGCTTAAGAATAAATGGCTTTACAGAAACTACAACTACAGTAGCAATTGGTCAGTTTAAAGTTACTATTGCAGCAGATTCAACAACTGTATTATTTTTCACAGATGTTTTAAAAGGAACTATAATTAAACCATCTTATAAAATTCTCACAGCAGCTACAACAGTATCATTATCTGCAAAGGTAACATCTGTTCCTGGTTCTGGTGAATTTGTCGTTTCTTACCCAATCTATGAGTCCGAAAGTGTTGAGTCATCTATATGGGCATATGGACAGTTTATAATTTATAAAGCAGCTATAACACAATCATTTACTGCTGGTGGTAATTATAAATCAGCATCCAAATTTGATCTTTCAGCTACTGCTTTAAATCCACAAAGAGCCGATAAGAAATTATGGGACTTCATAATTGTACCAATAGTTTAGAAACTAAATAATATTGTAAGGAGGGAGAAATCTCTCCTTAACTGATTATAAGGAGAAATGGAATATGGCGAGTAAACTCACTCAAGATCAGGTAGAATTATCAAATGGAAGAATATATAACATCTCACCTGTAAAAGTTAAATATATGCTTTTAGGGTTTTATAATGATTATAATAATATAAAAAAAATAGGTTTTGTAAAGTTATTAGGATTTAGTGATGGTGAAGTAATAGTTACTAATTTTTTAAAAGCATCCTTTGATTCTGAAGAAATTGCAAAAGAAGTTTTAGAATTCCTTCATGCAAAAGATATGACTAGAATTATTGATATTACTAAAAGACTAAATGAATTAGTCGACGAGCCCGAAATAAAAAACGACCAGCCTCCGATGACGGAATAAGCCTTCGGAGGGGAATTATATTAATCTCTCTAAATTATAAACTTATGCCAGACCAAGTAAAGGAATTGAGCTATGTGGATTATTGTGATTTCATAAAAGAACTCAGTATTCTATATGGGTTTGAATCGTATAAGGGAATAATTGGTAACTCATACGCTGGAGATGTAAGTAAAACATTATCTGAAATTAATCCAATGAATTACAAAGATAAACCACCAGCTATGACTAAAAACAGAATGACTAAAGCGGATGCATTAGCATTCATGGGCAGAACTAAACAGTAGAGGAAGGCACGAGATTAAACCATCGTATGTCTTCCTATTTTTTTAAGTCCATCATATAAAACTAGACTTTTAAAAGAGATAATATTATGAGATGCTACAGAAGTTATGTTTATATTAAGCTAATTTCTGTAACATCTCAGATAGAGATTGTTAGATTACAATACTATTTAATCTTTCATAATCAATAGTATTGTGTTATAATTAATATAGGGCAAACAAAAAGGAGTTATAACCCTTTTTGTAAGATAGTTCTCACTCACTATCTTTTGTCCTTATTTTAGTTTTTTGAGTGTGAATAAAAATTAAGGAGCGAGTATAACAAATGAAAAAAGAAAGAATAGCAACCAGAACCGACGAGAAATTTTGGGAAGAAGTTCAGAAGCATTGGAATTACGAAAAGAATGAAAAGAATTGGAGTGAATATACAAGAGGGAGTAAAGATTTTATATATTTAAATTGCGAAAACGTAACATATCACGTTTATAAAATCAGATGTTGTTCTTTTGATGCTGGAGCTAGATGTAATTATTGTAGTGCAAGCGGCAAGACACACCCATTAGATAGCTTTGCACAATGGGGAATTGATAATATCTGTGAAGACTTCCTTGAAAAATACTGGGATTCAAGTAATGTGATAGATCCATTTAAATTAAGGCCTGGCTCAGATAAAAAGATTTCTATAATATGTCAAGAAAAAAGTTACCATGGAAATTACGATATTGCGACTAAATCTTTTCACGAAGGATGTCGATGTGGTTGTTGTAATATGCAAAGTGGAAAGGTTCATCCTCTCGATAGTATCGGAACTTTATTCCCTCAAGTATCCTTGATATGGTCTGATAAAAACATAAAAAGTGAGTTTGAATATGCTCCAAGAAGTACAAAGAAGGTTTGGTTTAAATGTCCCTGTGGGAAACATAAAGATTATCCTAAAACTCCAGATAAAGCAGGAAGAGATGAGTTTAGGTGCCCAGAATGTACAAGAGAAAGAACAGAAAGTATCCTTCAAGAAAAAACAAGATTATATTTAGGGGAACTGGGTTATAAATTAAATCACGAACATAATTGTACTATCCTTCCTAGAAACCCTAAAAATCTTTATATACTTCCATTTGATAATGAGGTTATAGATTTAAAACTGGTTATAGAAGTTATGGGCTTACAGCATTACAGGTCAGATTACACATGGGGAATTATTGAAAACAAAGAAGCAGATTTTCATAAACGTCAGTTATATGATAGATACAAGAGGATGTATGCTAAGACGCAAGGCTATTCTTATTTAGCAATTCCATATTGGACGGATAATGCAACAGAAGATTATAAGAAATTAATCGATAATAAAATTCTCATATTAAATAATATTGTATAAAGCTAAGAGTAGAAGTTGTCTGCTCTTTTTATTTTTAGAAAGAAAGGGAGTTATTAATAATGGCAATAGGACAAAATCAAAAATTAATAGGACAATTATCTTTGGGACTTACCACTTTGAAAACAGACATTCAAGAAGCCAATAAAATATTAGCATCAATAAATGTTAAGAAATTAAATTTGGATATTATAGATAGTACAACAAAAACTAAATTACTAGAAACTACAAAATTAATAAAAAAAGAAATAGAAGGTATGGCTATTGGAGTTGATTCTTCTAAATTAAAATCTTCAATAGACTCAATGTTGAAATCATTTAATTCTATTCAAATTAAAGCAAAAGAAATGACACCAGTTATAACTCAGACTTTTAACGATATAGGAACAAAAGCTCTTGAAAGTGCTAAAAATCAAGAAATAGCATCTAATAAGATGTCTACTTCCTATGATAAATCTGGTAAGAAAGTAGTTGAAAATTTAAAAGCTATCTTTGACGCTCAAGGGAAATTAGAGGGATACAACCCCACTAGCAAAGTAACTACAGATGACGCTTCGGCTAAATTAACTAAAATATCAACAGCTTATAAAAACCTATCAGCAGACCAAAAGGCAAATGTTAATGTTATGAACGGAATGGAGACAGAAGTAAATAAGGTTATTGAAAAATATGGATTACAGGGGAAGGCCTTAGATTCTGCCACAACTCAAGGAACGAAATACAGAACAGAAGCAGATAAAATTACAGCGGCTCAAATAAAACAAACTGAAGCTACTGATAAAGCTTTCGCATCTTCAAATAAAAAGGTACAAGCAGAAGTTACCAAACAGGGAAATGCCAGTGCAGCCATAAATAATAAAGATTTAGAAACTCAATATAAAGACAATTTAAGCCTGGCTGAAGCTATGGGAAGAGTTCATACTCAGTCTAATATAAATATTCAAGATAGAGCAAAAGCTTTAAGTGGACAACAAACAGCAACTCTTCAACAAGAAGCTAAGGAAGAAGCTTTAATTGGAGATGCTATTGCTAAAACGACTCGTGCAAGAGAAACTGAAAGATTGGCACAAGGTAAGACCGATGCAGCTATAAATAATAAAAATCTTGAATCTGAATATGCAGCTAGAGTTAAATTGGCAGCGTCTACTGAAAAACAGTCCTTAGCTGAATTGAAGTTATATACACAGGAAAAAAGTCAAACGTCTCAATATAATCAAATGTCAAAACAATTAGCGCAAATAAGTGGGGAAGCTAATCTAGCAATGTCAAGTAGTAATGCCGGATCTTCTATGACAGATAGATTTAAGGTGTCCGGAGTTTACGCTGCTGCGGCTGCTGGAATCTACGCGTTGAGATCGGCTGTCAAGGACATGATTCAGACAAATATTGATTTTGAAGTTGGCCTAAATGAGCTCTCAAGAATACTCAATGTTACTGGACAACAACTAGCTGATTTTGGTAAAAATCAAATACAAATAGCTAAGGATATGGGTGAACCACTTGCTCAGGTACAAAGCGCCTATTCTAGTTTAGCTGCTGCCGGAGTTCAAAATACAGCCGAGTTAAATTCTATGGCTCGAACAGTTACTATGGCTTTAAATACGAGTACTATAAAAGATGCAGCTACTGCCTCAGATTTGCTTACTACGTCCATGAAGCAAATGAATATTCCTTTTTCTGAATCTGAAAAAGTATTGGATCAATGGAATTATTTAGCTGATAAATCAGTAGCCACCACCGAAGACTTTGCGCAGGCCACATCAAAAGCTGGACTAACAAGCCTTAGTATGGGTGTAGACATTTCACACTTGAATGCTATGGTAGCAACGCTTGCGGACTCCACAGGTGCAAGTGGTACACAAATCGGTGACGCATTAAAATCTGTAGAGTCACGTTTACTTAGACCTGAAACATTAGCTGTATTAGAAAAATACGGAATTAATGTGATGAAAGATGCTACTCATTTTAAAGATTTCGGTGCAATTATTACAGATGTTTCTACACAATTAGATAAATTTGGAGATAATACAATTCAAAGTACAGAAATTCTTGATACGCTTGGGGGTAACATAATAATTTATTTAAAAGACTATATAGTTATCAATATAATTTTTTAAATAAATTATTTAGCCCCGTCTATATAGTAATATGTGGATGTTTCAGGTTAAATGCAGGTAATTCCCAAAGCCTTACACCAAAACAGAATAGCTAATAGCTATATATGGCAACGGTACGAAAGTAGAAAAAACGTAAGGATGGTCTATGCTGAAATAAAAGCCTAATAAATTAGGTGCTAAGGACTAGTTATAATAAATAACAAACGGATGTTCATGCAGCGAATCCTCGAATAGAGGAACGTTCAACGACTATCTCCTAACGGGAGAGTAAAACCGCAAGCGATTGGCGGAGGAAAAATCTGACTCCTTAGAAATGAGGATGAGCAAATAGTCTCCACTACATATGAAAATATGTGGCAATTAGAGAAATCGAAATTGCTTTTATGAAGTAGCGTTCATAAGAAAAGATATTGGTACAATGCGTAAGAACTGGGTAAATTTGTTAGCTAAGAATTATGATAAGGTTGATACAACCGCAGCTACTGCATCTGTAGATTCCATTGGTTACTCGGCTGAAAAGTCAAGCAAAACTATGGAGACTTTGGATAAAAAGATTATAGGATTTAATAATACGATAAAGGAAATGTATATTTCGACCGGAGATTCTGGACTCTCTCAACAATTAAAAGGTTTTGTAGAAATAGGAACAGTCCTTGCGAAAGTTGGAGCATGGGCTGCACCATTCTTATTAACTCTTGGAGAAGTTTCTTTGGCTCTTGCTGGTATATCTGCAACTATGAAGATCATAAAAGCACAAAGCTTAACTCAATCACTTGATAAATTGAACCTATCAGGACTTCAAATGGCAGCAGATTTGGGTGGTATGAAAGGAGTTTCCTTTAATGCGGGCACTACATCAGCTACGGTCTACGATGCTGCTGTAAGGTCTCTACAGAAGGATATTATGGCTAAAAATATAACAGAAGAACAGTCTGTCGCTATACTGAGTGCGGTATCTAGTAAGATGGGGTTATCTTCAATGAATACAAATACATTAGCAGCAGCTCAAAGTGCATTAAAAGCTAAAGTGGATGCTGGAGTTATAACCCAAGAAGTTATGAACGCTAGAATGGATGAATTAACCTTGAGTACGGCTGGCGCAACATTAGCAGCAAATGAAAAAGCTTCAGCAGACGCCGCGTTAAACGAAATGCAAGTTGTAACCGCAGCCAGTGCCAAAGGGTTGCAGCTTGCTATGGTAGGTTTAACCCTTGGAATAACTGCAATACTTATGATAGGAATTCCGTTGATACAATGGATGACTCAAGCCGATGAAAGACAACAGAAATTATTATCAAATGGAGCAGATTTAGCTAAGAAATATCAAGAAGAGTCAAAGTCTATTTCTGACTTGGTCACTTCGTATCAAGAGTTATCAGCTTCGGGAGCTACAGATAGCGAAACTAAAAAACAACTGTTGGACATACAGACAAAATTGATATCTAGTTATGGTGGTGAGGCCGATGGGCTAGATTTAGTTAATGGTAAATATAAGGAACAAATTAAAATATTACAAGACGCTTCTAAAGAAAAAGCCGCTGATTATGTTAGAAGCTATCAAAAAGAATTTAACAATGCCAATAATGTACTCAAAAATACAGATGCTACCGCCATAACTACATCCGCAGAAAGCAAATCAAATCCCACTGATGTCACTGAATTAGAAAAAATAATCAGAGCTACTAAGGGAGTAGAACAAGTTGCAGGACAAGTTTACGGTGTAAACGGAGACCTTCAAACAAGGGTAAACATTTTAAAATCCATACTAGATGAATCTGACAAAATTAAAAATAAATCAGAAGATCAAAAAACTGTTATAGGACTCATCTCTGGTAATTATCACAAACTCAATGATGAATTAACGGGAGCTAAAAGCACAACTGATCAAATGTTTTCAGCGCAACTTGTTAGTGAATATTCGGACAAGCTTGGAGAAATTACTAAAGCAGCTACTAATTATGAGAAAGCAACTGCAACGGGCAATACTAAAGACATACAAACATCAGAGGCTGATATTACAAAGTTATCTACTGCAATGAATAATACGCTTTCCCAAAGTCCAGAATTAAAACAAGCTTTTCAAGACTGGGTTACAGGACTAAATCTTACCTCTAAGGCATCCAAGGAAGTTACCACTGAAATAGGTCTTTCAAAAGATGCATTGGCTACACTTACTACAGCCTTCGACACCTCTGTATCATCTATCTCCTCGTATAACAAACTCATGGAGGATTATAAAACAAATGGTAAGTTCTCAGCAGAATCCGTTCAAGAAATAATTGATAAACATCAAGACCTTGCTGGATATCTACAAGATGAACCTATGCTTTATATGAAAATGTCAGAAGCTTTAGAAACAGAAAAAAATACAGCGAATTCTACTTATGGACAAATGATGGCTTCTAACGATGCGTATTATTCTAATAATATTAAAGGAACTGACAAAGTTAAAAAAGCTCTAGGAGAATATTATAATACCTTATCTGATGATCAAAAAACCGATTTAGAAAATAGTAAGAATCTTGCAGAAGCTAAATTAAAAATCGAGAAATCTATGGTAGAAACTTTGGCGGCATTATGGAGTAGTTACTACACCGCTGAAACCGAAGCTTTATATAATGTACCGGAGTATCAACAACAAGATGCCGTTAAGAATGACTCAGCTACGTCAGAAATACAAAAGAAAATTGATGCTTTAAATGCTGTCACAACAAATTTTGATAATATTTCCGCTAATATAACAGCTCCTGGAATAGACAAGGCTGGTGCAAGTACGAAAGCTGATACTTCAGCTACAGATGCATTAACAGCAGCTACAAAGAAAGCTACAGCAGAATCAAAAGTTTATGAAGATGCTTTAAAATCACTAGATGATACTATGAAAGCTAATGAAAATACCCTAACAAATGCAGCGCATGGAACTCAGGAGTATATTGACGGATTGACTAAAAAGGCAGCACTTATTACTCAAGAAATTGCTTTAAATAAACAGTCAATTATTGTAAATACTGCAAACGCAAAGAGTTTAGCATTATTAGCTGATGCGGCAGCTAAGGCCTCTGGAAGTACTTCGGGAGGAGGTTCCAGTAGTGGATCAAGTGGAAGTTATAGTGGAAAGTATTCATCGTGGATAAATGATGCAGCTTCTCAGAATGGTCTTTCTCCAGCATTAATTGCCGGAATAATACAGACAGAATCAAGCTTTAATCCAAATTCGGTAAACTCTAAATCTGGTGCTACAGGCCTTGGACAATTCCTTGCTAGTACTGCAAAAGAAATTGGACTTAAAGATAGAACAGATCCTCAAAGTTCAATATATGCTTTAGCTTCATATTTAAAGACAAGAATAAATCAAGCTGGTTCTACAAACGGTGGAATTATGGGATATGGAGAAGGAACCCAAGATTATTTAAATAAGGTTCTTTCAAACGCTTCTAGCTTTGGATATTCGGGCGGCTCAAGTTCCGGTTCATCATCTGGTGGATTATCTATCTCAGAAATTCAGAAAATAGTTGGAGCAAATGTCGATGGAATTATGGGGGCTCAAACTAAGGCTGCAATTAAAGCTTGGCAGAAGGCTCATGGACTTACAGCTGATGGAATTGTAGGAGTCCAAACTACTGCCGCTATGGGTGGAGGTTCTAGTTTAGGTGGTTCTACTGGAAGTGTAGATACTTCTGGTGCTGATGGATTAATGTCTAAGGTAGAAGAAGCTACAGCTAAAATAGCAGACCTTCAACAACAACTGTTGGAAATTCCTTACTTGAAATTTGAAGATCATTTAACCGGATATGATAATAGAGTTGCTATAATCACAAATAAATTATCTATTCTAAAAAATGATATGGAACTTTCCACTAGTGGTGTTGACCAGGCTAATATCTCTATGCAAATAACAGCTAGTCTTAAAGAAGAAGTTGCGATTGCCAAAGAAAAAGAAGCTTATATCAATCAAGAAATTGCCAGTAGAACTTATACAGCTGCACAAGTGGCTGATATGAATACTAAGCTTCTTGATGTGAAAGAAACTGAATCTTCTATTACCTTAGAAATCAAACAACAAGCAGATGCACAAATTGCAGTTGTTACTTCAGCGGAATCAAAAGTTATGGAAATATTGAGGAAAACCAATGAGGAACGTAAAAAACTTATTACCGATCGTTATGATCTTGAGAATAAGAAACTTGACGAATTACAAGCTAAATATTCTGCTGACAATACAACAGATGATTATAATAAGAATCTAGGGAAAGAACAGGCAGCTATGAACGCCATAGATGCTTCAATTACTTCTGCTCAAAGAGATAAATCATCTGCTAGTGGTCAAGCTAGATTAGCTCAATTGATGTTAGACAAGAAAGCAGAGCAAGATAAAATTGATGAGATGACTTTAGCCAGAGGAAGGGATATTAATAATGCGGCCTTTGATAAGGCTAAAACAGATTTGGCTGCGAAACAAGCGGCTGAATTAGCTGCCAATGACGCAACCTATTCTGATGAAGAAATTACTAAGATGGCCAAAGACGCTGTTTTGAGTGGCTTAATTCGTGATGTAGAAGGTAATGTGATAACTCTTTCAGCAGCTTACACAGACTTTGAAAATCGTTTTGGTTCTGGTATGAGTGCTATGGGACAATCTGTAAAGGATAATCTTATAGCATCTCTTACAGAAGCACAAGCGTTGATAACAGCTATGCAAGCTAACGGTACTATTAATCTAAGTGCAAATGTACCAGTTCAGGGATCTCATGCTAAGGGCGGTATAATCGACTATACAGGCTTAGGATATTTGCATGGTTCTAAGGAAAATCCTGAAGTAGCTTTTAATGGTAAGCAAGCTGTAAATTTACTTAATAGCATGGCAACTACACAGATGTCTTTGCCTAATTATCAACTACCAAATCTTAGTTTCCCTTCGATGAATATGCCAAATGCAAATAGCTCTAATGGTAGTTCATCACCTGTTATACATTTTGATCAACCTCTTGTATTAGTACAAGGTAATGCTGATCAGAATACAGTACGAGACTTAGAAAAACTGGGTACTAAATGGAAAGGTGAAATTACAAAATCTATCATGGATGGTATAGGATATTCAAATCAATAATATAAAACACGTCTTTTAAGAGGAGGAATAAACACCCTCCTCTTTTTATTATGGAAATAATTAAGAAATTCATATAGATATCAAAATTTAAGGAGGTAGTTATATTGAGCTTTTTGTCTACGGACTTTACATTTAATAATACAAGTTCAGAAGAAATGGGAGTACATCTTATTCGTGTCGGTGAAGATACCACTACTCAGTCGCTCTCCTCAGCTAAAGTTTTATCTCGGGACCATGTGAAATTTAAAGGTAATTTTTACCAAGGAGCCGATACTAGTTTTTATACTTTATCAATGAAAATTATGAAAATAGATGAGGAAGAACCATTTACCCCAGAAGATAGAATGGAGTTACTTCGTCTTATAGCACCTGATAATGAGTTTCATATATTTACAGTCGAGGAGGATTTTCCGGGTTTAGAATTTATTATCCAGTTCACAAAAATCCAGTTTGTTACAAACCCAACTGGACAAGGCTACTATGAGCTGGAGGCTGAAAGTAACCATAGTTTTCCGTTCTCTCAGTTAGAGACCATAGAATATGATTTATCAGATAATACTGGGACAACTATTATAGAGTTGCCAAATAATTGTAATACTGATTCATACTTTACTCCTAATGTTTTTCAGTTTACCTTAGTCGGAAATGCCACAGGAATTTCAATAAAGAATTTGACCAATTCAGGAAATACTCTGAGTTTTAATAATTTACCTTTACTTGAGACTGTAGCTATAAATAGTAGACAGGAAATTGTTACAGAAAGTGGTATAGAAGCTATATCTAAATTTAACTTTGGATACAGTGCTTTAAGTATGGCATATGGTCTTAACAGATTAGAAATCACAGGAGCTTGTATAATTCAATTCCAATTACAATACCCAATACAAATATAATGAAAGGAAGTAAGGTATGAGCACATTATTTGATAATATTTTAAATGAGAAATATGATTTTACATTGGTACAAACATATAAAAGCAGATCCCCAATAAATATACTAAGTACAGCATTTGATAGAACTATTGATCCAAATATTGACACAGTACACTCTCTTAAATTTACTTTACCCTTTTATATAGAAGACTCTATCACTCATATAAAAATACAGAATCCACAATATCAATCCATTCAAACGGAAAATCTAGTTTTATTAAAAGCCGGAGATCCTATGAATCCTGTATTCCAAGAATATTATGTCATTAAAACCCTTAGTGAAAGTAGTGATGGGTTAAAAATGACAGTTGATTGTAAAAGTTTAGAGTCAAATTTGGATGGAAGTATTATTACTATTGATGGAATTGAAAGAGAGCTAGTTAATAATATAGATAATAATGGAATACTTAACCTTGTAGAAGCTCAAACTTCTTGGAAAATTGGATATGTAGATCCTGCTTGTTTAATTGATATAATAAATGGAGGTACAGCACCCCGAGTTCGTTGGATAGACGCCCTCTCTAAATCTATACTTAAATTCCTTCATGATGATATTTGTCCAGCTTATAATATTATAATACTTTATGATACGTTTAATAAATTGATAAACGTTTATGATTTGGATAATTATGGTACTCACACTGGGATAATTTTAACTGAAGAAAATTATGTAAAAGATTTAACTAAGACTACAGAGGGCATTGCTGTTTGTACTTGTTTAGAAGTCAGTGGAAAAGATCAGATGCAAATTGCCACCTTGACATTAGATGGTACTAATCGTATAACAAATTATGATTATTATATTGCAAGTGGTCAGTTAAGCCCTGAATTAGTATCAGCTTTAACAAATTATAATGCCTTACTGGCTGTTAAAAATACTGAATTTAATATATTGAAAACTCAATTAGACGCTATAAATGCTAGTCTTGTTATTAAAAGTTCCGAATTAGATGCTCTCACAGCGTTGCAGAAGAGTTTAGATGGAATACAGGCTAGTTATATGTCAACTACTCCACCAGATAATGTAAATCTAACAATTCAAACACCTCTTTGCAATGCTAATCGAGTGGCTACTACAGCTAAGAATGCAGAAATTGCTTCGTTAAATGCTCAAGTAGTTGCAATTAATATACCAATATCTCAAATAGGAACAGATATATTTAAACCTACTGCGAAGATTATCGGTACAAGTACATTAATATTTAATGCTGATTTACTTCAGGAATTAGATTCTTGGACTATCGTACAACCCTGGTCAAGTGATGTTTATGTAACACCAGAATTATTAAAAGTTGCTGCAGAGAAAGTATTAGCTATATATAATCAGCCTGTGGTTCAACAAAGTATGGGACTAATTGATTTCTTTGCTGATAAAAATGCTCAAAATTACTGGGGCAAAATAAAATTAGGAGATTTTGTTAGATCGTATTCTGAGAAACTGAAAATTAATGTTGATGTGAGAATTGTAAGTTATAGTTATAATATCGATACTAATGCTTTGACAATTGTTTTTAGTAATAAAGATAAGAAATTAGATAATGCTAAGTCCATAGGTACAAGTATTACAAAAGCTTTGAACTCAGCTAAATATTTAAACACTAAGAGATTATCTTGGGATAATATTGAAGGTACTAAAAATGCAGTGGACACATATCTTTCAAACGCTTTAAATTGCTCTGCACAAGATATTGTAGCTCTAGCTGGAAGAAATAAAATAACTATTACAGAAAACGGAATTTTCATCGTTGAGAAGGGCAATGAGGATAATGGAATCGCGATATTAGCTGGTAGTTTGTACATAACTCATACGGGATTTTTGACTGTTGATACAGCAATAAATAGCGATGGTATAACTGCCAATCTGATTATTGGTAAATTATTAGCAGGAGATAAACTTGTAATTACAAATGAAAATGGTTCTGTAGTAATTAATGGAACTTCTATTACTATCAAGGATGAAAATAATACTGTAGTTCTATCAGCTAAAGGTGTTGTAAATAGAGATAACTTTGGTTTCGTTGATAATGTAGATGATTCTCATCCAATGAATATAAGTTTTTATATTGATGATAACGTAAATGTAATAAGTGAAGTATTATTAAAATTAAGCGTAGAAGATTATAGAGCATATGAAAAAGGAGCTAGTACAGTCAGTGCAACATCTGCTACTTCAGGTGCGAGCAGTAATGAAACTAGTGGAGCAAGTAGCAATGAGACTAGTGGGGCAAGCTCTAATTCAACATCAGGAGCCAGTAGCAATTCAACTAGCGGATCTAGTTCTTCAGAAGTTACAGGAGGTGGCGGATATCAAGATGGAAGTGCTTTGACTAATAATACGGTTGAACCTGTTTGGGAGGGAGGAGTAACAAATACTAGCACAGCTTATCCAGCAGATTTTGGTTCAGATGGTAAGACACATGGGCACACCGTTCTCAAAAGTGGATTATCTCATTATCATTTATTTGGTATCACCTTAGCGGATCATACTCATAATATTGCACATACTCATCAAAATGCACATACTCATCAAAATGCACATACTCATCAAAATGCACATACTCATCAAAACGTGCACACTCACTCAATAGAAATACTTGGACATACCCATAGCTTGATTTATGGAATCTTCACGACTCCCTTAACATTGGGTATTATGAAAATATATGTAGATGGAGTTTGGGCTATGGACTGTATAAACATACAATCCATCATGAGTTTGCAACAATGGGTTGATGTAAAGGGGTGGCATACGATCTCTATTACTAGTCCTAATTTAAATAGATTTTCTTGTTCCCTATCTATTAAAACTTATATAGGTGCATAATATAAAAGATTAAGGAGGTACAATATGGCATTCGGAATAGGTATAAAAACTCAATTTGGAATTACAGCGAACTACTGGAAAATAGCTAAAGTAGAGAAATCTAAAATTAGTAAAAATGCATATATAGTTCTTAATGGATATGAATCGAAAGAAACAAAAGATTACGCCAATCTCGAACCTAGATTTATTAATATATATCCTAAAGATTTTGATGAGGTATTTGGATTAGAGAAAATCAACAAAGAGGGTATGAACGAAGATAAAAGTATATATGAGTTTATCAAAAATAACTGTGAAGAGTTTGAGAAGGCTGAATTTATTGATTAAAAATAAGTAAAATATGTTGAATTCTTTTATTATTTGGAATATAATAGAAATAAAATATACAAAATTAAAAGGAGCTTTATTATGAAATTAAATAAAAGAAACAACATATTTATTTTATTTATATTATTATTTATATTACTTTTAAGTGGATGCTCTAATACGAAAGACATTGTTAAAAATAGCCCTTCCGCTAGTAAAATTACTAATACCATCAAAGAGTCTGAAACTAAAACGGCGGTTAAGGACGTCAATATAAATAAATTTACCAATGAAACTTTTAAAAAAGATGTTTCAAATATTTATTCTCAATGCTCTAAAGGATGGGAGAATAAAGTATATACAGTCAGTTATACAAAAGGTGATTATATTGCGTTTTCTAAAAAATATAGTAAGTTGTTAAACTTAAGTGACTATGAACAACAAGTATATACGGATGTTACAGAGCTTAATGTTACTATATGTAATTATCTTAAGTGGATTCCAGATAAATTAAATGCTGAGGAAACACCAGATATGAAAACAAGAATAGAATTTTTACTCAATAAATACAAATCCGTTTTATAATAAATCAATATAAAATAACCATTTGATTAGCCATAAGATTAATTTCTATGGCTTTTTATTATGCCCAAAATTAAACAAATGACGAAAATCAAAATCAAAAAATAGAAAGCGAGGCAATAAATATGGATGACGTTTCAAATCTTTTATATACTCAATGGAATCAGGACTCTAATGGTAATAAAATTAATATTCAAATTACAAATGAACAGCATCAAGTGGTAAATGGTACGATATTATTATCACAGATTCCCAATGAATTTAATCATGTAATCATAGATAATTATTTTGAAATATCAAAAACTCAGACTATTACGTCTGCAAATCAATTCAGTGTGAATTATGTCACAGGAAATGTAAATTTTTATTCTACAGAAGAAAGTAAAAACATCACAGTTACAAATTATTTTGGAAGAGGTCAAATTTATATAGATAAGTCCAGAATTGTAACTGAGAATGATGGTTCAACTATTGTAGAAACTTTAGATCAAGCAATATCTATAGTGCATCAAGAAGCAACCAATTACGGTAATGCTGTTGCTTTGAGTGCAGCCAATGCTACATTAGAAATGATAGAGAGCAGAAAAGGTGAGACGACATTAGGAACTAAAATCGGGAAAATGGATACTTTAACAGCATTAAAAGCGGACAAAACTTATGTCGATTCACAAGACATCTTACTCTCTAATAAAATCGGAATTTTAACTGACAACGGAATAACAGAGGCTAGTTTAGCACTGGCGGTAAAAAATGATCGTGCACAATTGGCAGCTAAGGCGCCACAATCTGAATTAAATATTTCTAATACTAACATAATAAATAATGCTATAGCTATAGCAAATAATAGTGCGGCAATAGCTTTAAAATCAGATAAAACATATGTTGATACGTTAAATGCAAGTGCTGTAAGTGGTAGTCCTAAAGACGCATTTGCAACATTAGCTACTTTACAGTCCGCATATCCAACAGGAGCTACAGGAATTTACTTAGTTGTAGCAGATGGTAAATGGTATTACTATAATGCAGGGTGGATAGCGGGAGGGACATACCAAAGTACTGGAATACCAGACTATGGTCTCACTCTAAAAAACATGGGATTCCCAGTTTTAGCAGGCAATGCTAGTATTAATCTTTTCAATAAAGATACAGCAATAAATGGGTTTTTCGTTCTTGCAAGCACTGGAGTAATATCTGGCTCAGCTCCTACTTATGCCTATTCTGACTATATTCCAGTTCTGCCTAGTACAGCTTATATACTTCAAGGGACAGGAGAGCAACTGGCTTTTTACAATAGTGGCAAAGTATTTGCAAGTGGTATTGCAACCCCTAATTTTACAACTTTCACAACTCCAAGTACAGCTACATTTGTAAGGCTGAGCATGAAAATTACAGAGATACCCACAGTTCAATTAGAAAAAAATACTATCTCTCAGCTTTATGAAAGTTTTTATCCTAAGTTTGATGAAAGTATAATAAAATATTTTATAAGTTATTTAAAGTTAGATCCTTTGCTTTTAAGAGGTACACCATCTAAAAACTTATTTAATTTAGCTACGATAACAAGTGGCAAATATATAACTTTCACAAATGGAAATTTGACTACTTTGGCTAATTATAACGCAAGTGACTTTATCCCTATTTTACCGAGTACACAATATATTTTAACCGGAACAACGGAACAATTTGCATTTTATAATAGTAGCAAAGTTTATGCGAGCGGATTAGCTACTAGTAATAATGCAGTATTTACCTCACCGGTTGGTGCTTATTATATAAGACTTTCGGTTAAAAACGCAGAGCTTGCAACTGCACAACTAGAGCAAAATAGTATCGCAACATACTATGAAAGTTTTGGATATAAAGTAGTTAATTCTATTTTGTCTCAAAGTAATATGAATTATATAAGAAACAATATTGGATTAACAAATATTATAAAGACGGTTAAACTAAATGGCACAGGAGACTTTACAAGCCTTAGAAGTGCATTAGAATCAATTTTAGATTCAACAGTAAATAAATCGTATGAAGTACAAATAAGTGAAGGTACCTATGACATCCTAGCTTATTACACAACAACAGAGATAAATGATGTTAATTTTGTTGGTTTAAAGGTTCCTGATTGGGTGCATTTAAAAGGAATCGGGGATAAGAATAAACTAATATTAAAGGGAGAATTAGCAGATTCATTTTCAACTGATACGAAGTATAGAGTTTCAACTTTAAACCTTACTAATAACGGAAACTTAGAAAATTTAATAGTAACTGGTAAAAATACGCGTTATGCAGTCCATGACGATTATTTAAATTCTGATTTAGTACGAAAAGTTAAGAATTGCAACTTTATTAAATATCTTGGTAGTGGATACGCTCAAGCTTGGGGAGAAGGTAATGTAAGCGGAACAGACCATACTTTTGAAGATAGCTATTTCTTTACAGAATTTAACGATATGCCATATAGTTTTCACAATAAACCAGCATTAGCAAGAGCTTCTAAACATAAATTTATAAATTGTAGATATGAAAACATAAATGGTTTAACAGCTATTAGATTTGGTTCTATGGGAAGTGGTAATAAAGACACAATATCTATGATTGGTTGTAGACTAAAAGGGCAAATTAAAATGTTCGAAGAGGTTGCAGGAAGTGGCGCAGGATGTGACTTTACATTAAGTGGCTATGGGAATGATGTTGTACCAGTAGAAATTATTACTACGGATGGAAAACAATATGCTTATGATTTTGCTGGAGAAACCAAGAAAATGTATAATGGTGATTCAACTATTATTACAAAAGGTACCCCAGTACAGTTTTTATCAGAGGGTTCAGCTATTGGTGCATTTTCTACGGGTACTGATCTCATATTTTATTTTGGTATAGCCATTGAAAATATTGCAATTGGTGGAAGTGGAATGATAAGGACTGGTGGTTATTTAAGAACAGCCGATACCAATTTAACAGGTCTAGTTTTAGGAAATAAAATAGGAATTGTCAATGGAGTTTTAGTAAAAGTAACTACAGGAGATTATATTGGAATTGTTACATTAACTAATTACATTAAATTAAAGTAGTTAAACAATGTGAAATTATAATGTAACTCTATCATAAAAACAGAATATAAAAGATGAAGGCACCTGAAAGGGTGTCTTTTATTATGTAAAAATTAAAAGGGAGGAAGGAAATGTTTGAAGATTTGAAATATATGTATAATCACAAATATAAAGCAGTAGACTTTAACTTTGTTTGTAGATGTGTATTAAAATCCTGGATTACATCTGAGGAATTTTTTCAAATCACAGGAAAGAAATTTAGCTATACATTTTTATAAAACTGTATTTATACGAAATGAAAAACAAAAAATGATTCACTCCGTATAAATACAATACTGGTCTGTGAAGTGTTAGGACTTCACAAGTAAAGAATACTTTATAAATTTAATAAAGTCAAATAATAACTTGCAGAGGAGACGATTATTATACCTAGAAAAACGTACCGAAAAATTATCACTTCACTTGAAGCAATTGAACAAATTAATCCCGAAAATAAAATGTTGATAAAGAAATTCTTAAAATATAAAAATGCAAAATGTTCTGATACAACCATTACTTCTTACCACTCAGATCTTAATATTTATTTTTGCTACAACATAGTTGAAAATGAGAATAAATTATTTACAAATACCAGGAAGTTAGAATTGTCAAACTTCTTTGATTATGGGTTGATAGATTTAAAGTGGAGTGGAAACAGATATCAAAGAATTAGAAGTTTAATGAACAGTTTCAGTGATTTTATAGTTGATTTTTTAGATGAGGAGTACCCTAACTTTAAAAATATAGTTAATAAATCTGTGGTCAAGGTTGAGAAAATCCCAGTTAGAAAGAAAACTGTAATACTCCCAGAACAAGTATATAAATTGAGAGATACTTTGATAGCTGACAATAAATTTCAAGAAGCTGTTTACCTTATGCTACTGGCAAGTTCAGGAGCCAGAATTAGTGAATCTCTAAGAATAGATGTGGATATGGTAGATGAAAATTTTACTGCATATGAAGGTTTATTTTTAGAGACTACGTCTGATCTTAAGACAAAGGGGCACGGTAAGACTGGGACTATGATGACACGTTTTATTATTAAAGATGTATTTTTACCCATATATACCCAGTGGCTCCCTATGAGAGAAAAAACAATGAAAGAGAACGGCAAAGAACATGTAAAGATGTTTATAAGATCTAATGGAGAACCCGTTACAGAATCTATTGTAAGAACATGGATTGGTAAATGGGAATTAATATTAAACGTAGACTTATACGCCCATGCATTCAGACACTTTATTGTTAGTGATTTAACGCGTAAAGGTTGTAGTTCTGACTTTATTGTAGCTGTAATGAAATGGAAATCAGCAGCCATGTACAACATCTATTGCGATATAGAAGACAAAGACAAGAAATGGAAAGATATCGGAAAATTAAAAGATGCTATGGCGTTACAAGAAAAATTTATAGCTAAAGAAGATGATAAGAGAGACCTTTAATTTATAAAAGGAAAGAAGGTATTAATTCCAAACTTGAAAGGGGAAATCAATCATGTTTAATGAAATAATTCACCAGGCCTTAATAATCCTACAATCCATGCTAAATAAAACACTACTATTTTTATCTGTTATAATCTCAATCTTTCTTGGAGCTATTGGCTATCCGAAACAGGTATTAATTTTTATATTAGTCCTCATCGTAATAGATTTAATTACCAAGCAAGTTTCACTGATAATAGTAAAATATGGAGAATTTAGTATTCGTAATTACTTTAAAGGTTGGACAGATAAGCCTGCAATATTAACTTCAAGAGCCCTAAAAAATGGTATTTGTGTAAAGACAATTTTATATTCACCTGTATTATACATGGCTCATCAATTCACAATTATTCCTCAAATGATAGGTGGTAATATAATTGCTAATATTTTTTACACCCTATTGTTATTAGTTGAGGTCTCAAGTATTTTCGAGAACTTTATTGCATCTGGATTTACATTTTTTGTACCATTTTTAAAACATATAAAGAAGTTCGAAACAAGAATAAAATAATTTTTTAATTAAGGGGACGATTTATAAATGAAAGGAATAGATATTTCAAATTACCAAAATAATGTAGACTTTGCACAAGTAAAAGCTAGTGGAGTAGAAATTGTATATATCAAAGCGACTGAAGGAGTAACTTATACAAGCCCTGCCTTTAGACAACAATATCAATCAGCAATTAATGTTGGTCTTAAAGTGGGAGTATATCATTATCTTAGAGCCAACGATCCTATTTCGGAAGCAAAACACTTTCTATCTGTAATAGATGGATTACGTTTTGATTGCAAATACGCAATAGACGTCGAAGAAATTCTGGGGCAATCTACCAGTCAAATAAGTTCCAACGTAAGACACTTTGCAGACTATTTAATAAGTCAGAATAAAGAGCCATGTATTTATACGGGTTCCTTTTTCTATACTCATAATTTAGATAGCTCAGTAAAGAATATTTTTCTATGGGTTGCAAATTATTCAGTACATCCAGATTTACCATCTGTAGGTTGGCAATACAGTTCTACAGGCATAGTCCAAGGAGTCTCAAATGGATGTGACGTGAATGTGTTTGAGGATGGAATACTATTAGGTGGCTCAACAACTACAGCCCCTGTATACACCGCTGTGAACCTAATCGCTACTAAATTACAACCTCGTTCTCAGTTAGAAAAAGCTAAACTATTTATAGGTTTAAAAGCTAAAGAATTACAGACAGATTTAATTGCTTGTGAATTTAATTGTGGTGGATATGGAGCCGATGGAAGTTTTGGTCAAGGTACTTTAGACTCACTTATTGCGTTTCAAACTAAATATTTAGGTATAAATTTTGCTGATGGATTAGCTGGAAATCAGACATTCACAAAACTACAAGAAATTATTATGGAAATAAATAAGCCTAAAGTTGTAATAGATGCTCAAGTCCTAAAGCTACAACAAGTCATTAATAGATTAATAAAATTAGGACTTGTCGAAGATGGAATTACAGGAACAAAAACAAAAGAAGGAACTATTAAATTACAACAAATTTTAGATGTTGGTGCCGATGGAATAGCAGGAAATAATACTTGGAGTGCTATAAATTCAGTTCTTGCAAAACCTTATTGTGATATAAAGAGTCAAGGTAATAAACCTGCAATTAGAATTATTCAAAACATAGTGGGTACGAGTGTAGATGGAATTTGGGGCTCTGGAACAAATATAAAAGTTGCAACATGGCAGAAGAATCATGGGTTAGAAGACGACGCAAAATTCGGTACTTTAAGTTGGAATAAAGCAATCGGTTAATCAATCAACATTAAAAATAAATAAATAAAAATTAGGAGGTCGTTATTAATGGATATTAAATTATTACTTTGGGACTGGAGATTCATACTTGTT
>JGI24139J26690_1000002_pt1 | contig 60562 bp, 79 predicted proteins | sample BarGraIncu00221A_FD_26690 | JGI IMG/M metagenome (IMG submission 26690)
TCCAAAGGGAGCAGCGTAATAGGAAATTAATGTATAAAAGAAAGGAGATGATAAATTGATTATGCCGATGAAAGCGCGCCTTATCATGGCGGGTAAAACACAGCGCTGGATGCTTGACCAACTTCACAAAAACGGTTTTTCTAAACTCGCCGAGTGCACACTATCAAACATCAACTCCAATAAATACTATGTCGGATGTTCAAAAGCTGTGCTAGAAGCGGAAGATAAAATTCTGAAAGAAGTTGAGAACGTTGCCTAAAGTTAGAGTGGCTGTTTCCATGCGCTACAATACGGAAACCGGAGAGACAAAATTTAAATATGCGGACGTGGAAAAGGAAGAATTTAACCGTGCAATTCAGAAGATATTCGCACCGTATTTCAAGGAGCACACACCAATTACTTAATCTATTAAAGCCATTTTTAAAGTACGTTGCGGGTGAAATGCAACCATGTAATGCACAAGGAAGTTTAAACGATATCTCAAAATAAATTTATGAGGTGCGTTATGAACTATTCAGAAATATTAAGTAATCCATTTGCTTATTGGGTTAATTATGAAGTGCCACGGTTGCCATTGATTGCACAAGACCTGTTAAGTCCTATCACTGACTATGACAACAAACTTTTAACCGGCAATAAAGATTATAATTCCACAGCGCATGAAATCTATATCAATACCTTTTGCTTTTACCGCGACAATTATGACAAAGGGGTTGCATTATGATTAAGATTTTTGTTTTGTTTGCAGTTGCGGCATTGGCTTATGTGTCAATCAAGAATTTTAAGCAGCACTACACAATTGATGCAGTCATGCAACTTATTCTTGCACTTGTAATTTTGGTTGTTGGTGGTATGTCGTGAATGCATTAAATAAATCGGTCAGTATCGACCATATTGATTTATCTTATCTGCCTAATACAGACGTGTGCATGGCTAATTTTATCCCCGGCAATGGCGAAATGATGAAACGTAACGCTGTTGCCGCGATGGTTGGAACATTACTTCAATCGATTGTTGAGCAGAAAATATTATCCAAAGAGCAAGTTTTGGAAATCTATTGCAAGGCGGTAACGCCTGATTAAAAGGAGAAGCTGAAAATGAAAGATACCGGAATTACAAGATACATTGATAATTTAGGGCGCATTACTATACCCCGTGAAATTCTAGCATCACATGACATTATGCCAAAACAGAAAGCTGAAATCTATGTTGAAGGCAATGACGTAATCGTTGAAAAACCCGATGTGGATGCTGGTGTAGTGCGCAGGATTGACCCATTGGGACGCTTAACAATTCCACGTGAAGTGCTCAATCGGTTTGGTCTAAAATGCAGCCGAAAAGGTGTAAAAGGTTCTGCCGTGAGATTTCTTGTTGATGGGCAAAAAATAATTGTCAGGAAGGAACTTGATGAACTCCATGAGTGAACTGAATGACATGCTTTATCGCCTACGCAACGCAAAAGACCCATTACATCAAGTCACAATTGAATCCCAATTGAACGATATTTCAAGGGCTGACGTGTGTAGAATAGCCAAGTCTTATGGGATAGAGATTAAGCACAGCTGCCTTTTTGGAGTGAAAAAGAACCTAGTCAATCACGATAAGATCATGGAACTGTATTTAGAGGGGTTTGGCGATTATGCAATATCAGATACCTTAAACATTGCACGGTCAACTGTTCGATACTGGCGCTCACAGAACGATATGCCGCCGATAGGAAAGGGGAAAACGCAATGTGCAAACAATGTAAGGAATGCGTTAAATGTTGGGTAGACGTTAATCTATGTACCTCGTGCCATGATGAATGCCCCATTTACATAAGTGATCGGACATATCATGACCAAATCATAAAGGAACGTGCAAGAGAAAGCGAATTTCTAGGAGGTTTAGTTGATTCAATTGCACGGTGCAATATGCGTCGGAATTATCGCCACGCAACAGCAGGAGGTACATTTGATGAATGAAGTAAATATTTCAATGTTGAAAACCCGCGGCATATGCAAGCCAGATGATACGCGGCTAGTCTCTATCGCACAGGCTAACGTAGACAAGGTAAACCTGTTTATCCGTATTAACCAAGTAAAAGCAAAACAAGGCGGGATAAGCGGTATGGCGGCGATTACAAAGGCTATTGTTGCTAAGAACGTACTTGAAATGTTAGAGATACCATCATGACCGCGCTAATTATGTTTGCCTTGATTGGTGGCATGTGCCTATTTGGAATTTTAGGTTGTCTAGTCTGTGGGGACGAAGAGAATGCCCGTCCGTGTACCAGCACGAACGGGCAAGAGAACTAACCTATTAATTTACACCGCTATTATACAGCGGATTTGAAAGGGTTGTCAATTATGAATTTAGATATTCAGTCTATTTCCGACAATAAAATTCAAGCAATGCATGAAAGTGGCGAAATTCAGAAGCGTATCGAGGATGATATTAGCAAAACCGTTTTAAGCGCGATTGATAGTGCACTCAGTGGTTATGAAATCAAAAGGGAAATTGAAAAATCTGTTTCTGAGAATGTTTCAAGCATCGTCAAAGAAATCGGGTTTTCAGGTTATAACGGGTTTATTGCTCAAACCATCAAAAAAATTACTGAGGGTGTCATGCGTGAGGATGTGGCGCAGAAAATTCAAAAGACTTTCAATGATCTGCTAATTGTCAAACACGAGGGCATCAAACTTTCTGAAATTTTTGAAGTATACCGTAAATGGGTATGTGAGAACACCGAAGATGACGAGAAGTACGACAGGCAGCATTTTGTGTGTGATATTGATACAAAAGAGGATGACGCTTTTACTCATTATACAGTTATTTTTAATTGCGAAGAGTTCAAAAGTTACCAAAGTCCTGAAATTAAATTTATTCTTTGTACTTATGGAAAGCAAAAAAAGACTAACATTTCAAGACTTGAACTAGACGGCGACGATGTTAAGGGAAAATTTAAACTTGGGAGGTTTGACGAGGTTCAATCTCTGCTGGCAAACCTGTATTTTAATGAAACTGAAATCATTTTGGACGTTGACGACATAGACGATGATAACAGCTATGACGTTGATGATTGATAAGCAGGAGGTTGTCAAATGATTGCTGACAACAGTTTTAACCACGCACAGGCTCAGCGTGAGAGCCAATTACCACATGAGGACAAAGTTATAGGTAAATGCGAAAACTGCCACAGTGACGTGACAGAACCCCATTGGGAAGATGGATACGGAAATCTGTTTTGTGATGAAATTTGTGCAGAGCAGTTTTACGAAATAGTTGAAAGAAAGAGGTTTAATCAATGAAATTATCAACAATATCTGAAAAAGGATGCTTAGGCATCAAGGAATTTGAATGCAAACCCGGAAAATTTACTCTTATCAAAGGCGGGAGAGGCGTAGGTAAAACATCGGTTATTGAAACACTTAAAATGTTTTTTACCAACAAATTTGACCGTTCTGTTTTTGTCAACAGCGATTCCGAAAAAGGTGAGGTTATACTCGCATTTGACGATGGTATGACTGCGAAGAAAATTTATCATCCTGCTGGCGGAACCCCTTATGCCAACATCGACAAGGATGGCATGAAGCCAAAGTCGCCTGAGAAGTACCTTAAATCGCTCATGTCGGACGCGCAGATAAATCCTATATCTTTTATTGGATTGCCGGAAAAAGAGCAGACAGAAACCATTTTAAACACTATTCCCATGAACCTGACACTTGAGCAAGTTACTGAAATTTGGGGTGAAGTACCTGAGGGCATAGACACCGACCAACATGCCCTGAAACTCTGCAAAGCAATTGAAAACTTGTACTTTGGCAAGCGAACCACCATCAATGCAGAAATCAAGGGTTTAAACGCAAATATTACTGATCTCAAGGCAAAGTTACCAGACGGATATGACGTTGAAGCGTGGCGTAATGCCAAAGCGACTGATATGATGCAAGAAATCAACGAGGCAACGGAGCATAACAAATATGTTGTCAATTATAAAAACCTTGTTGAACAGGCAGACCACCAAAAGAGCAATATCAAAGTTGTTGCAAATGCTGAAACTGCCACGAAGCAAGCACAGATAGATAGCCTCATGGAAAAGATAGAGCAACTTAAAACAAATCAATTGTCTATTTCAAATAAAGTTACATCCGATTGCGCCGCCGTGGATGAAAATGTTTTAAAGGCTCAGACATGGCTTGACGAAAACAAGGAAATCGAAATTCAACCATTGCAGGATAAGGCAGAGGAAATAGAGACAATGAAGGGATTTGTCTTGTTCGCGGATGACCTTACATGCAAGAAAATTTCTCTGGAAAGCAAAGAAACCGAAGAAAAAGACCTCACTTTCAAGATCGGTCTTGCACGTAGTGAACCAGCTAAATTACTTAAATCTGCAAAGATGCCAATTGAGGGATTAGGCATTGACGGTGCCGGGAATATCAGTATCAATGGCAGACCAATCAAAAACTTATCTGATGGCGAAAAAATTGAGTTTGCTTTGAACATTGCAAAAGCAACATCCGGTCCGCTGAAACTTATTCTTATAAACGGATTTGAAGCCTTGAATCCAGCCGAGCAGCAGAAATTTATTGATTCTGTCACTGATGATGAATACCAATACATTATTACATGCGTGGCAGATGGTGAGCTAAGTGTCACAACTGGCGAACACATCAACATCAAATAAGGAGGGCTTATGAATATTTCAGAGCAACTTTTAAAAGTTCAGTCGGAACTTAAAGCCCCAAAAGGTCAATTCAACGACTTTGGTAAGTATAAATATCGCAGTTGTGAGGACATTTTGGAAGCTGCAAAGCCCCTTTTAAAAGAAATCGGGCTGACACTTACGCTTGACGATAAAGTTGAGCAAATAGGCACTCACAATTACATACAGGCAACGGCAACGCTCACTAATTTGGAAAAGCAAACAATATCCAATCATGGTTATGCCCGTGAAGCCGAGACAAAAAAAGGTATGGACGATAGTCAAATCACTGGCACAACGTCAAGTTATGCCCGTAAATATGCGCTTAATGGGCTATTCCTGATTGATGATACCAAGGATGCAGACACAGACGAGTATCAAAAGCAACAGGATAAGCCTAAATCACAACAAGATAACAAGCAACGCCAACAATCAAACCCGCCGCAGAGTGCCACACAGCCACCACAGCATCAAAAGCATACACGGGCTGAAATTGTGACGCTGATAAATGAACTTTTGTTTACCAAGTATGCCGAAAATGCACCGGAAATGTGTATGCCTATAACCGGATATAAAGATGCAAGTGACATCCCAACAGATCAATTGGGAGCCGCACTGAAAAAGGTTAAGGCTGCACAATGACAATCAAGTTTGACCGCGCGAGGTGGTTTGATGATAGTGACGGGTTTTGGCTGTCTTTAAAGGTTGATAACCCGCGCGTGGTAAGAGAATTTGTACAGTCAATGAAGCCTAAACCTTATGTTGCAGAAATCAAGGAATATCGTGAAAAGCGTTCACTTGATGCCAATGCTTATTTTTGGGTGCTTGCTGGTAAACTTGCCGCTATATTAACGCAAGGCAAAACCATTGTATCACCGGAAGAAATCTATTGTTCTTACATACCAAGAATCGGTGACAATTCGCAGACTGTTCCCATTCGAGACGATGCAAAAGAACAATGGATTAAGGCATGGCAAGCGCACGGCAAAGGCTGGATATGCGAAGATTTAGGCAGTAGCAAGTTAGATGGCTATACCAATATAATCTGTTACTATGGCTCGTCTGTGTATACTACAGCTCAAATGTCGCGCCTTATCACGCTTGTTGTGCAAGATTGCCAAGACCAAGGCATAGAGACTTTAACCCCTAATGAACTGAAAAAGTTAGAAGAGAGATGGGAAAGTTGAAAAAAATATTTTGGCATATTTTTTCAAGATTAAGACTTTGGTATCTTTACCACGGCGATATTCCATTATCTGAACGTGACGCGGATTATAAATGCCCTAATTGTTTTTGGGATAGCACAGATTTAGATTGCAATGATGATTGTTGTCTTCGATGCACAGACATTAGTTACGATGGTGAGGGCAATAGGTCATGGATAGAGCACTGGAAATGCCCAAGATGTGGAACAATTTTTAAGGTGTATGACAGCGAATGAGAGAATGCTACATTTGTGGCTCTACATATTGGCTTGAACGACACCATGTATTCGGAGCATCCAACCGTGACAACTCTGAAAAGTATGGAATGGTTGTTGACTTATGCCATTTCTGCCACAATGAACCGCCAAATGGCATACATCACAACCGCACCAATGAATTGAAATTGAAACGTGAATTTCAACAGCGATTTCAGGATGAACACCCCGAGTTAAATTTTATTGAGATATTCGGTAGGAATTATCTTTAGGAGGAAAATAAATGTTAAATGTAGTCGCATTGAATGGCAGATTAACCGCTGATGTAGAATTACGTCATACCAACAGTGATATACCCGTATGCAGTTTTACCCTTGCATTGGACCGTACATATCAAAAGCAAGGTGAGCAGCGTCAAGCTGATTTCATTGACATTGTGGCCTGGCGGAATACTGCTGAGTTTGCATCGAAGTATTTCCGAAAAGGGCAACTTGTGGCGATCGAGGGTTCTATTCAAACCCGCACATATACCGATAATCAGGGCAACAAGCGCAAGGCATTTGAAATAGTTGCTAACAATGTTCATTTTGCCGAACCACGACGTGACGGCAGCGGAAATGGACAACCATCTGGTGGCTATGAAAACCACCAGCTGCAACCTACATCAGTTCCAGCCAGAGATAGTGACTTTGTGGAGATAGATGCTGGGGATGATTCTGACCTTCCTTTCTAAAATAGCCAAAAACAATAAACTTTTGGGGCGGTCGTTTATCGGCTGTCCCACCCTAGGAGGTAGATATTACGGCAGAACGCAGGATGTTTGCAAAAACAATTATAGACAGTGACGCATTTCTTGATATGCCACAATCTACACAATTATTATATTTTCACCTTTCTATGAGAGCTGATGATGATGGATTTATCAATAAGCCAAAGGCAATTATGAATATGGTTGGTTGCAAGGATGATGATATAAAAATTCTTATTGCAAAGAAATTCATTATTCCGTTCGAAAGTGGCATTGTGGTTATCAAGCATTGGAAAATCCACAATTATATTCGCAACGATAGGTATATTGAAACGAAATATAAGGGGGAAAAGTCCGAACTAACACTAGACGAGAACAACGCTTATCACGCTTTGGCAACCGATGGTATACCAAGTGACAACCAAATGGACACCCAGGTAAGGTTAGGTAAGGTTAGGGTAGGTAAGGTTAATACTATTGCGCAAATGTTTATTGATTTTTGGAGTGTGTACCCAAAAAAGAAAAGTAAGGGCGACGCAGAAAAAGCATGGAAAGTAATTAAGCCCAATGCTGATCTATTAGCAAAAATTCTTGTTTCTATTGAGCAAAGCAAAAAATCTACTGATTGGCTAAAAGAGGATGGCAAATATATTCCCTATCCTGCTACATGGTTAAGAGCCAAAGGATGGGAAGACGAAACCACACCACCAACAAGTACCACGCCTGATTATTCCAAGAGCAAAGACTTTTTTGGAGAATAACTATGATTGATGAAACGATAGAGCGCATCAAGGCACAGAACCCACCCAAAGACGGTGATTACATAGGTGAAGACGGGTTTTTATACTGTGGCAAGTGCCATACACGCAAGCAGCGGGATATAACAATTTGTGAAGTCAAGCAGATTGTACCAGTTATATGTCAATGCAGAGCACAGGAACTCGAGGCTGAGAAAGAGCAAGTACGCCGCCGCGAAATGCAAACCCGCATCAAAAAACTTATCAGCGAGGGCGTATACGAATTAGGCTTTGCACTTAACACTTTTGATAATGACGACAATAAAACCCCGAAAATATCGAATACATGCCGCAGATATGTTGACAAGTGGGATGAGGTCAAGGCTAAAAATATCGGGCTTATATTTTACGGCCCTAAAGGCACAGGAAAATCATTTTATGCCTATTCAATAGCGAATTCACTTATTGCAAAAGGTGTGCCGGTTTGCATTACATCATTCACGAGGCTTTTAAGCGCCGCTGTAAATTTTGATAAAAGGCAATCTGTAATTGACCGATTGAATATTTATGATCTGCTAGTGCTTGACGATGTGGGCGTAGAACGCAATACAGACTATTCGGTTGAGCAAATGTTTAACATCATCAATGGGCGGTACGGAGTTAAAAAACCTTTGATTATTACAACCAACAAAGAAGCCAGTGAGTTCTCTAACCCGTCAGATATCGCTTATGGCAGGATTTATGACCGCATCTTGGAAATGTGTCCAGTGAGAATTAAAATCGGCGGAGAGAGCCGCAGAACCGCCATAGCAGAGAAGCAACGTGACGAGTTTATAAAGATTTTGGAGGAGTGAAATGAAAGTATTAGTTGCGTGTGAAGAATCGCAAGCCGTGACAATAGAATTACGCCGATTAGGGCATGAGGCTTATTCATGCGATATTATTCCGTGCAGTGGCGGTCACCCCGAATGGCATTTGCAGCAGGACGTTTTACCGTTGCTGGAGCAGAAATGGGATATGATAATTGCTTTTCCGCCATGTACATATTTAACCACAACGGGAAATCGGCACTTCAGTTTACGAATGAATCCACCCGAAAAAGTAGCTGCACGAATCAAAAAGCGCAGCGCCGCCGAAAAATTTTTTCTGATGTTCGCAAATACGAATTGTGAAAAGATCGCTATTGAAAATCCTGTTGGCTATATGAATACGCACTATCGAAAGCCTAATCAGATTATTCAGCCTTATTATTTTGGAGATCCATTTGAAAAGCGCACATGTTTGTGGCTTAAAGGATTACCAAAACTTGAACAAACAAACGTTGTTGACACACCGCAGCGGCAAATATTAAGAAGCGGAAAATCAATGCCATCATGGTATAGCAAGGGTGGAAAAGACCGGCAGAAAAACCGCAGTAAAACATTCCCCGGTATTGCTCGTGCTATTGCTGAACAATGGGGAGGTAAAATATGACACCTAATGAAATTGCTACCGAATGGACGGCGCAGAGCATGGCACAGAGCATGGGATGGGATGGGAAAGGTAAAAGTCCACTGCGACCATGCTATGAACTTGCTAAAGAGTTTGAGAGAGCCACCACAGTCGCGCGAATTTCAACTACAAGGCAAGTTTAGAGTTAAATCAAGTAATTTACCGCCGAAAATAAACAAGCGTCAGAATTGAAATATGGAGGGATACACGGTGGATATACTTTGTACTTCATGCTTGCACGAGGGCGGAATCAGCGTATCGGAAAATGAAGCAACAATTTTATGCAGGCTTGATGAGCCAAAGCAGTGGTTAGATATGCAGGATGTTCATCACTGAAAGCAATATGAAAATAGCCAAAAACAGTAATGGAGGAATCAACACCAATTGAATAAATATCATGCCAAGAAAACCACCATTGACGGTATCGCCTATGACAGCAAGTTTGAAGCGAATCGACATCAAGAATTGAAATTACTGGAACGGGCGCACGTTATTTCGGGGTTACAGAGGCAAGTCAAATTTGAACTGATACCCAAGCAAAAAGGTGAACGCGCCTGCTGTTACATAGCTGATTTTGCTTATTTTGAGGGAAAAAAGTTGATTGTTGAGGATACCAAAAGTAAGGCAACGATGACGCCGGAGTATGTAATCAAGCGAAAGCTGATGAAGCAAAAATATCCTGAGTATGAGTTTAGAGAAGTTGTGAAGTCGTGAGTAAACCAACTCTGATCACTCACGCACACGCAATATGCCAAAAGTGTGGGCATGAGTTTTGCAGTTGTGAAATCCGCATATGCCCGCAGACAAGTAAGCCAATATGCCGGTATTGCTGCATGAAGTGTGAGAACAGCGTAACGGTTAGTACATGGCAAGAATGTAAATTGAGGGAGGAAATAATTTATGAATCAGCAGAGAATTGACGAGATAAAGGTACTCTATAATGCGGCAATTAAAAAGCCATTAAGTTTTAGATTTATCACATCAGAACATTGCAAATTTATCGAACGTATTTATCAAATTTTTCTGGAACTGCTTGCAGAGATTGAGAAATTGCAAAAGTTCTGTAATGAATGGTGCTTGAGTGAAGATCACTTTCAAGAAATTTCTGCTCAAATTGACTGTGCAAACGGCAAAATTAAAGAGTTGCAGGAGAAGCAGGCGGCGAAAGAGCCAAGGCAAGAACCAACTGACGGTCCATTTGGGAAAGGGTTTATTCTTAGCTGCCCTATTTGCAAACAATCGCTTAACATGACTGACAAATACTGCCGAGCATGCGGTCAAAAACTCAAGTGGGAGGAATGAACGATGAGCGTTGAACGATTGACAGCAGATGAAGCGGACGACTTAATTAATGCCCTAACAAAAGCAGTAGTTGACTTACGCACTGAAAACGCCGCCCTTAAATCCGAGCGTGATGTGGCGGTGAGGGCGTTGGAAATGGCGAGCGATCATGTGGATTCAGAAAGTCAGCCGAGATATTCTAAATACCCAAGCAATATGACAACGTCAGATATATTTATCCAACAGGCAAGGGAGGATTTGCAGAAATGAGAGAATGCAGCGGCTGTGACTGGATGAAAGGTCTTGAAGATAGCGAGGGCAATATGATTTATTTTTGTATGAACTGTGACAGTGGTGCTTACTGCAATGAAACTGGAATATGCGGGAATTGTGATTTAGACGATGACGAGGAGGCAGACCATGAATGAAATGTCACCGCAGGAATGTGCGGAACAGTTGGAAATGTTATTGGATTGGCCAACCTTAAAAAATCCGATCTATACTGATGCAGTTCATTATTCCGCTGCCCTTTGCCACAAACTCGCGGCGGGTGAACTGGTGGAAGTAGTTCATGCACACTGGAATATTGTCAACAAACAGTATTTTTGTACTGCATGTGGTGATGAAAACGAGGAATCAACTGAATTTTGCCCTTGTTGCGGGGCTGATATGGACGGAAAGGATGATAACAATGCCAAGTGATTATATCAGCAAGTCAGCGCTATTGAAAAGTATTTCAGTAGATTATCCGTCTGTGATTAACGCCATTAATGACGTGCCTACCCTTGACCTTGTCCCTACTCCGTTAAAGTGTGGGGAATGCATTTATTGGAAAGACAGGCAGATACAAATGCAAGATGGTACATGCAGAGATTACGGTTCGGATGATGAATATTATGTAGACAGTGCAAAGGGAATAAATGTTAGTAGCCATTGTACATTACACGGATATGAAAACGAAAGTGGATCATGGTTTTGGTCAAAAGCGGATGATTTTTGTAGCCGGAGTGAGCGAAAGGATGGTGCAAAGTGAACATTGAAAAGCCGAAAGTATTTTGCCCTTGGTGTAACAAAGAAATGAGAGTTACCTACGAGGAAGATAGAAATTATAAGGCTATATGCTACCACTGTGAAAAAGCTGTCACATTCAAGGATAAAAGCTTTGACAGTACAATCGAAACACTGAATCGCCGCACCCAACCCGACAACTCGCCCGAAGCCCGTATATTAGTTTGGGCGGCATGGAACGCTTTACAACTTTTATTTGGCATACCTGATGCACAGAAAGCGTCAGAATTACTAATGCAAGCTATGGATTTGATGGATAAACAACCCGACAACCCGCCGCTTAATTGTGATGGATGTGTACACAACGGCTATAGTATGTTAGGAAAATATTTAGGCGGGAGTAAATGCTATGCTTGCCGCAGAAACCCTTATACCGCTGATAACTATGCACACAAGCTGGAAAAGGATGGTGACGAGGGATGAGTTTCCATAAAATAATATATGCCAAGTGTCCATACTGCAAAGCAGAACAACCGTGGGCAAGTTCAGCAGCATGTAACCAGTTTTCTTCCGGCGAAGAAACATATACTTGCAAATCATGTGGAAAGCCTATGATAATCAAAGCCACAGAAATTATGAGGTTTACTGCTCGAAAGGCAGGTGACCGCTGATGCCTGATATTTTAGCTAAAAAGTCCTATCATGTCAAAGGATTTATCACAACCACAGTTGAAATTTTTAATGCAAATAGCAAAGAAGAAGCTGAACAACGAGGCTTTGAACTGATTGCTGATTTACTTAACTGCACCGGATATGGAAATTACAACCTTGAAATGGTGGAGGTGCAAGAATGAAAAAAAGTCAAATCTATCTTTAAAATCATCCTGCTAATCCTATTTATTATGTGCATGAGCTATTTTATTTATGGCGTATGGGAACAAGATATAGGCGTGATGTGTGCAACTGGGTTCCCATCTTTGGGGTACTTAATAGTTATGTATGGGGAGGAGCATGGTTAAAATGTCGTTGACAGCAGAAGACCTAAGGGAAATAGCCATGGAGGATATGGCAGACAGGAAAGCCATTACAAGAGCTGATTATAGAGTACATGACGTTCTACAGAGTGAATGGCGAACGCTTAACAGAGCAGTCAAGGGTGAATGCACGACAGACCCCTATACCGAGGATTATGATTTGAAACATGGTGGAATACGGCGATATGAAAACACAGTACCAACTCAGCACATCCGCTATGATGTGGAGGTTATAAAAAATATTGTGCAGTTGCATGATAGTGGAATATCATTACGCCAGGTTTCTAAAATGTTAAAAGTGCCAAGTGGAAGTATCGGATTATTATACAAGACAGGGAAAAATATGGAGGTAACGGATGCCGAATAAACGTGACTTGAATTTAAGCGAGTACAATATAAGCAAATATGCTTATCATGAACTATTTGCCTTTTGTTTACAATACCCTGAAAAGAAGCGTCAACTTGTAAACACTAGAAATGCATTAGGATGTCAACAGTATTCTGATATGCCACACGGTAGTACCGTAGGCAATCCCACAGAGCAAGCAGCAATTAAAGCAATTAAGTTATCGGCAGATACGGAATTGATTGAGCACACGGCGTTTGAGGTTGATTCTGGGCTATATCAATGGTTATTACTGGCAGTTACAGAAGACGTACCTTATAAATTTTTGAAATCTTTAAAAAGTATTCCATACTATGAAAAGGGATTTTACAAGGCTCGAAGAAAGTTCTTTTATTTGTTAGCAAAAAAGAAAGGAATGATTTAGTGTTAATTATTGTAATTATTTTATCGATAATATTAATTGGCTCAATTATATTAGGCATAAAGAGCAATGATATTAGTCCATATGGTGATTGGCCGTGGGTGATAGCTATAATAGTGGGGTTAATTTCTGGAATGGCAGTTTTAATTATTGCAGCGGTGTGGCCTGCGGAATATGTTGATAGTCAATCTTTTATCAGAAAATACTATTCCGTGGAGCAAACGATATCAGATCGTAGCCCAAACAACATTGAAAACGCGGCATTAACAAGCGATATCATCAAGATAAACGCCAGTTTAGTAGAGTATCAGTATTGGGATAAGACTTTTGTAGGTGATACTATTGATAATCGAGTGGAAAAATTAAAACCATTAAAATAGCCGTTATTAGGACATGGTTTAGGTTTATTATAGTATCAGTGGTAATTTACTTATTGACTTTTTCATTTGAATTCATCCTCCAATTCCCTTCTTCAATCACCCTGCCGATATTAATTGGTGGGGTGATACTTTTATGCCGCTATCTGGTAGTATGTAACATTAGCGGACGAAGGCCCAAAACAAAAGGTACAGCGCTTGAATGCTACATGTTATATTATGCGTAACAGAATCAGTGATTCGGCGCATAACCGTGTTTAGCAAAGTTCACGGGATATAAAATAAATTGCTACCCATTTGATTATTAAAGTGTCTGCCTTATGGTGGGCACTTATTTATGTGTGGAGGATGTGAAGCATGAGCCATCCACGTTATAAGCAACCAATGGACAATAAAACATGGGGTGAGATATGCAAAAGTGTAGATGCATACTACAGAGTGCATCATAAACGTAAAAAGCAATAAACGAAAGGGAATGATATATATGCCAATGCCAATACCGGGCCCGGGAAGAAATCCAAGATTTAAGTCGGTAGAAGAGTTTAAAACAGAAGTCGATGCATACTTTGATATGTGCGACAGCCTTGTAGAAACATTCACTGACAGCAAAGGTACTGTAAAGAAGATTCAGAAGCCTTATACAGTATCGGGACTTGCGGTCTATCTTAACATATCCAAGGTGATTCTTAATGACTACAGCCATAAGGATGGGTATAAAGAGGTATTCGCAATTGCAAAGTCTCGTATTGAAAACTACTGCGAAGAGAATACAATGACAGGCAAACTCAACCCTGTGTTCTCTATATTCAGTCTCAAGAATAATTTCAATTGGATAGATCAGGTGCAGACAGTTAACGTGCAGGAACCTGAGAAGTTAACAGCAGAGGATATTAAGAAGAGACTACATGATGGGAAGAAGGAAGATTAAGGCTTATGATTGTTGAGGGTGAGACAGGCAAAGAAATGGTTTTGCCGTCAAATAATATATCAGACTATATGCAAGGGTATATGGACGGTATTAAAGATGCTAGACCGGATGTAGATTATCAAAGCTATTCGGCTAATCTTTATTTAACAAATGTTGCAAGAGAGAAAGAATCAATACGAGGGCTAACCCAAGAGGAAATAAATGCAGAGTGTGAACAAGCCCTTTCACATTGGGAACAGAGAGCAAACAATTGTATTGGTATTCCATCGTTGAAAAGAATCCTTGAGATAGTCAATGGAGAGAAGTTAAGATGAAATATAAGGCAAGAACGCTCGGTACAATACTTATATGTGTGAGTGGGCTTGTAATTGGTATCGTAGTAGGTACCTATATGCCTTTTCATATAGCACTTTTATTGTTTGGACTTATAACATTGCAACTTATAGGAACGTTTATTCAAACGGTTAGTGATTAAAGCAAAGGGACATGAAGACTAATCAAAGTGCTTTAACTTACTCCTCTAAAAAGCCTTGTCTTTGCTTCACTCAACTAAAGTATTTGCATAATCTCCGTCAGTAATAATGACGAATGTTTTAAACAATTGGGATTAACAGAGTACAAAAAACTTTACTCAACCATAGACATAGACATGGTGCGGGTTCACAGACTTAGTCAACTATACAATACGTTTGTTTTGTATAGTTCAAATGCTTATGTGCTTATTGCCATGCATCACAATGAATCAAGTCCTGCATTATGAGCATGGCGGGGAGTGTGTTCCGCCTGTTTGCATTTTCTATAGCAGTGTTTAGCCCATTAAATATTTTCGCCAAATAAAAAGGCACTTTTAATCCATTCGATGCTCAGGTAATAACCGTTCAACACCCGCTTATAACAGTGCAACGGGGCCGGGGTAGTATACGTATATAGGGACGTTAACACCCAAATGGAATAGATATGTTTACCGAATGGCTAGCCTGTGCGGTTTATTGGTTCATTAGCGGTTACAATAAAAGTGTACGTTTTGAGCAAAATCATACAATAAAAGTGTAAGGGGTTTGAGCATGAATAAAGCATTAAAAACAACATCATACACAAACCCCGAAACTGGAGAATATGCAGAACATAAGTCATGGGTAGACATGCAGTTCAACTCTGACGGTTACTTGATGCAGCCGAATAAGAACAGCGTCAGGATGTTCCTTGATAGCCCGCTACCAAGCGAATTGACATGGGCAGAGCAAGGGCGGATAATTAAACTACAGCATTACATACTTAGGGAAAATCAGTTGCTCGTCTATAGAAGCCATGGAGCATTAAGCCCGGTTGATATACCTGAAATGTGCAGGATACTAGATATGAGCGCACGGCAGTGTAAAAGTCTTATGTCTAAATCCTATGCGCTAGGAATTGTCAAAGAAACTCAACTTGACGGTGTAAGGTACTTCATGTTCAACCCGATATATGGGCTTAAAGGCAAACGGTTAAGCCTGACGGTTTACTTGACGTTTCAAGAAGAGCTGAAAGAGGTATTACCTAAATGGGCGATTGCTCGGTTCTTGGCACAGGCACAAGAGATTAGCCCCGATATAAAGATTATAAAGTGAGTTCTATAAAAATTTTTTAAAAAAATAAAAAGGAGCTGCGTAATGTTCGAGATTGACGACTATATAGATGCCCCAAAAGAAATTACGTGTTGCAACGGAACAACGTTGCAAGTTGGAGATAATTTTCACGCCAACACAATTAGTTTGTTTTCGCCAGTCAAAACATATAATGGACAGCTTGAGGGGTATCAGGTAAAAGACAAGGATAATAAAGTGCTGGGATTAATATTCTTATCAGGTGCCATTATATCAGATGCCGTTGTATCAAGAGAAAAGATAGAGACCTCAGAACCAACAGTAATTCACAATGAAAACACACCAAAACAAATTACGTGCCAAAACGGTATAAACTATAAAGTTGGAGACCAAATAAAAGGCCAAACAATTGATGCTTTATGCCTTGAAACATCGAAAGGTCAATTAGTAGGATATTTTGCAAAAGACATAGATGGACACGGAATATGCGAAATTCTTTTGTCAGGCAAAATTAACTAGGAGATGAATAAGTAATGTTTAAACCATCAATATCAGACCGTGAGACAGTTGATGCTTGCTCACAGATCAGCATAGAGCGCAACAATGAAAGTAAATATCTTACACTTGAAGCCTACTTTTCAAAGTATAACCTTGACGGTTTTAAGAAGCTTATGCGTAGTCAAGCGGACGGTGAAAACGGTCATGCTCATTTGATTATTGACTTTCTTGACGACCGCAACGCTAATTACTATGTTGAGACATTGGCGTTCAAGGCTCCCCCACTAGTCACAATAGGTGAAGTGCTAGACTTTTGGCTTACTACTGAACAGAATACTACATTGGAGCTTATAGCCCGTCAAACTCTTGCAAATGAAGTCGATGACATGATTGCTTGGGAATTTTGGCAGACCATGATTAAAGAACAGCGCGAAGAAGAAAAGATGGTCATGTATTGGTACACCCGTGCAACAGAACTCGGCGTACTGGACATTGATTTGAGCGTTGAGGGTGCAACGGACTATACAACTAGGTTGGCACTTATCACGCTTGACAATGAAGCAAAATCTTAAACCGCCTAGTGCGGTTATTTTTATGTCTATAAGGTGGTGAACTCATGACCGACTATCAAATTGATTTACTTATAAAATCTGCACAGGAACAATTTGGTGACGATGCAGAGACAGTACTTGAAAGTTATCCTATGACTGGACCTGGTGGTTTACGGCGGATGCTTGCTGAAAACGACAATGCATACTTTTGCAAAGCTTATTTGTCAGATCAGTTTGATAGGCCGTTTGGAGATTACGCCATTGAGTGGATGAACGACATGGATGCAGTTATCCGTGCTGGTATGCCAACTAAAGAGGCACGTATCGGCCCCCGTGGACATGCTAAGAGCACAATCTTTACTGTTGCCATGCCGTCAAAGTCTGCATTGTATCAAACACGCAAATACATACTCTTTATTTCAGCCAATGAGGACACAAGTTCTAACTTTCTTGGCAAAGTCAAAAATGTGCTTGAGTCGCCGGAAGTCATAGAGGACTTTGGAGTGCAAAAAGGTAAAGTATGGAACAGCACCGAACTTGAGACCATAAACGGGATTACAGTTGAATGCGCCGGTTGGACATCGGGTATTCGCGGCAAGAATAAAAAACGCCGCCCTGACCTTGTTATATTTGATGATCTTGAAGATAAAAAGGTTATGGAATCATCTTCCTTACGTTCAAAACTGGAGCAGTCATTCACAGATGAAATGTTGAAGCTCGGTGATTTTGACACAGTATACTGGTACGTCGGGACATTACTTGCTGTTGACAGTTTGCTTGCTAAAGTTTCCAAAAAACCAACATGGAAATGCAAAACCTATAAAAAAGTTGTTTCTTTCCCCGATGAAAACGGAGAAAGACTTTGGGAACAGTGGCGAAAGATGTTCCGAGACTTTAATAATAACAATCGTATGGAAGATGCGTACCAATTTTATCTTGACAATAAAGAGGACATGCTGCGCGGCGTAAAACTCTTATGGCCGGGGAAATATCCTGACGCGCTCATGTCTTATAAAGGCTCTTACTACAACACCATGCTTGAACGTGAGGAATCAGAAGATTCATTCTGGAAAGAAGACCAGAATGAGCCACACAGTTCAAACGATTTGAAATTCAGCCATCTTGTTTATTGGCAAGAGTGGCCGGAGAAGCTCAAAAAGTTAAAACTAGCCATTGACCCATCAGAGGGTAAGGGTGATAGTTCCGCTTACGTGGTCGGCGGGGCGCTTAACGGCGCTTGTTTTATAAAAGAGGCGCGGTTGGCGTTACATAATCCCTATGAAATCATGAATGAGGTTGTTCGACTGGTTAAAGAATACCCCGAAATTGATGAAATCATTCTTGAAAGTAATTTGTTTAAGGACTTGCTTAAATCAGAACTAATTAAAAAGCTCTGTGAAGCAGATTTATACCGCACCGTTACCCACAAGCATGCAAGCGAAAACAAACATATCCGAATTATGAAGATGGAACCGGACATTTCCGGTGAAAAAGTATTTTTTAACTCGCTCAATGTAAAATTCAATGAGCAAGTCAAAGGATACCACGAAAAAGCGGACCATGATGACGCTCCAGATGCGTTGCAGATACTTTTAGCAAAATTAAAAGTCCCAAACTATTGTGTAGTATGAGGTAAATATGAAAATTATTATTTGGTTTAAGGGATTTCGCAGAATCGTAAAAGACGATTTTCACGATTGGAAATTTGCAGAGGTTGAGGAATTCGTTTCTCACCTTAAAGATGCGGAATTCATCAAGTACAAGAATAAATATTATCCAACATCGGAGATTAGAATTGTCAAAATAAAGTGACGGGAGGTACTTCGAGTTGATAAACGACCTAAGCACGGTCAGAAAAACAGAATATTTAAACCCGTCAAATCCATCACGCGGGAAAATGACTGATTTGTTTAAACCAATATGGAGTACACCCCCGCGCCGCGCAACTTCGCAGTGGATTGACTTAATGCAGAAGTCACCACGTACAGACCCAATGCACAAGATAGCGTCTGACGTGGCTGCAACATCGTATAAGCTCTATGCAAAGGTTTATAACAAAGAGACTAAGCAGAACAAAACCGAGATTACAGAGCATATAAGCCTAGACCTGTTAAATTGCCCTTGCCCGATGGACAAGACAATCACGAGGTCCCGGCTTTTTTATATGACAGAAATGTACATGTTGTCCCCCGCCGGTGAATGTTTGTGGCTGTTGGAAAAAAACGCTCTTGGCGTTCCAACTGAAATTTATATTGTCCCTCCGCATTGGGTTATTCAGACACCAACAAAGCAAATCCCATATTTCCGTATTCTGCCGATGGGTAATACATCATATCAGATGGTTTACGTTGACCCTGACGATGTTATTTGGTTCAAAGACCATGATTTATTGTATCCATATAGTCGTGGACGTGGACGGTCAGAGGGCATTGCAGACGAAATCGAAACCGACGAGTATATGGCAAAAACCCAAAAGCTGAAATTTTTTAACGGTGCTACTCCTGATTGGGTTGGAATCATGCCGGGCGTAGATGAAGATGCAATGGCACGTACAAAAGAGAGTTGGTACAAAGAAGTTGGTGGATATCAAAACGCCCATAAGATGAAGTTTATCAATTGGGATGCCAAATTTCAAAAGATGTCCGAAACTTCACAGGAAATGGACTATGTTAACAGCCGTAAATTCCTACGTGACACATGCTTGCAACATTATAATATGCCTCCGGAACTTTTCGGAATTGTTGAGAACTCAAACAGGTCAACAATTGATGCGGCCTATGAACTTTATACCCGCAATACCTTGTCTGTGCAACTCCGCAGCTTTGATGATAGTTTAAACGCTCAATTTTTTCCACTGTTTGACAGCAAATTGTTTATTGAGCATGACAATGTTATTCCGGCCGATAAAGACTTCGTGTTAAAGCAAGCAGAATCCGGCTTGAAAAACGGAGCCATGATGGTAGATGAGTACCGGATTAAAAACGGCCTTGACCCACTGCCTAATGGCAAAGGCCATATCTTGCTTGTGCCGCTTAACATGATGTCAATTAATGTGGATAACGATGAATTGACAGATACACCGGCAAATCAAAACGCGAACAGTCCTCCAGGGAAAGAGCCTAAATCAAGTGGAAAAAGGATTACAACTAAGCAATTTGAGCAGATGAAAGCGCAAATATGGAAAAGAAACGACAATGGCGCAAAAAAATATGAGCAGCCAATGTCCACTGCTGTTAAAGGGTTCTTCAAAACACAGCAAAACCGTTTAATTAAGCAACTCGGTAAATCTTATCATCAAGGCATTACAAAAGATGATGAAACCGCTGATTTCGATGTTGATGACTACGACTGGGAAGCTGACGATGAAAAACTACTCGCGGCAATGAGTGCTATTTATCTTCTGTCGGCAAAAGAGGGTAACGCAGCCGCGGAAGAATTATTCTCGCTTGGTGTTGATTGGAAACTGATAAATCCCGCCGTATTGAAGTGGATTCAAAAAAATGGGTTGAAAGCAGCAAAGGATATTAACAGTACAACCAAAGATGCATTAAGTAAAACTCTTACTGAGGGAATGAGCGTTGGCGAGGGTATACCCAAGTTGAAAGATCGTGTGCTAGACATTTATGATACTGCCACAACATCACGCGCTGAAAATATTGCTCGTACAGAAACCCACAACGCCCATGCCGTGGGTAACTATGAAACCTTTGTTAAGGGCGGTGTAAAGAAAAAATCATGGCTAACAACGATGGACGGGCGAGAACGCAGTTGGCACGCTGACATGGACGGCGAAGCAGTCGGAATTGATGAACAATTTTCAAACGGACTTGATTATCCGGGAGACCCCGGTGGTGACGGTGCAGAGGTATGTAACTGTCGCTGTGTTTTAATGCCCGAATTTGACGAAGGGAATGAATAAATTGGAACTTAGTATTTTTAGCCAAGACCATATGATTTTAGGCTCTTTTGACATCGTTGAAATTGACCCTAAAAATCCTAAAAGAATATTGGGCTGGAGTTGCCATTTAAAAGATATGATGCGAACTTTGGGAGAATATAACTCCGCTGAAACTGCATTAGGCGTTCTTGACGCAATAAGATCGCGAGAAAATTCATTACGGTCGCAATTTATGCAAAACAATGTATTTACAATGCCCGGCATAGATGGGAAGTGAAATAAATGGATATTAACTCAATGGGAATTGGGAGCGGCCGTATGCTTAGAGAAGACGGCACAACTGTTAACATTGCCGAACTAATTCAAGACATGGCAGGAGGTGCCGGAGTGGTAAAGCCAACAAATTATTTGTACGTTAGCAAAGGTGGAAATGATACCACAGGAGACGGCAGCGCCAATTTGCCGTACCTTACGTGGATGAAAGCAATTACTATTGCCACTTCGGGAACGACTGTTTTTGGGTTTCCCGGTACTTATACTGAAAATCTTACATTAAAGGCAGGAGTTAACTTAACTTCACCCGCGAGATACAGTGTTTACATCGTTGGTAACCACACAGCAAACTTCACCGGAACGATTATCCTAGACAATATTGTGCTTCAAAATTCTGCCTCTGCTGCGTCAGGAACAGTTTTGACGTTCTCTGGAACTGGTGCGCAGAATTTACAACTTGACGGTTCTTATATCAATTCCGCTTCACTGTCAGGCGTAGGCGACGCGGTATCATGGACGAACACAAACGCAAGCAGCAAAATACTGTTGACTGATGGCAATATAAATGTAGCACATTCTAACACAACAGCTAGGGCGGTTGTTTGTGCGTCAAATGCTGCTGGTTCTTTTCAGCTAAATCGGTGTGCTATTAAAATTGATAACCCCGATAATGTGGCTGTAGTTTTGGCTGGTTCGATTTCATATATCCACACTTCTGACGGAATTACTGGACAGGTCACGGTGGCGAATACGGCAACCGCAACAATCGGAATGGTTACCATGATCACAGCAACGGTTCCGGTTTTAGTTACTAATTCAACCGGAACAACAACAGTAATCAACGACCCAATTGTAACAACAGCAACCCCGGCATTTACTGGCGCTGGTGTGCTGGTTGATGTTGCCTTGTTGTACTTATCAACTGGTGTAGGCGGCGCGGCTACGCTTAACGGCGGACTTGGAGCTATAAGTTTGCCAATGAGCAGCGTAAAAATCCGTGCATCAGCTCTTGTCCCGGCCGGACAAGTAGCAGCAGGACAAAATACCGGTGCTTTGGAGTATGATGGCACACATCTTTACTTCACTATTGGTACAACTCGTAGTCAAGTAGTGTAAGGAGGTGAAAAATAATTGGAACATAAAACCCTAAAAGTTACAGTAAAACAGGTCGGCGTTGAAAGTGACCGCACGTTACGCTTTATCGGTTCAGATGAAACAAGCGACCGCGACAACGACATTATAGATGTTGCCGGATGGAATTTAGACAACTATATGAAAAATCCGGTTGCTCTTTGGTCGCATGACGGCAGTACCATTCCACCTATTGGCAAGACAGTAAAGTTAAACAAAGACCTCGCAAATAAAAGCCTTGTCTTTGACATTAAGTTTCCAACGTTAGCGGAATTATCAACAAATGTTGAAAGCCCCTCTGAACATGCGAAATTTGTTGATACTGTTTACAACATGTGCAAAAACGGATATCTCAATGCCGTTTCAGTTGGGTTTAATGGAATAAAGTATAAAACCCGTGACGACCCCGCTGTTTTGGAACTTCCTGAATGGCAGCGAGGGCATGAATACATTGAGCAGGAGCTTTACGAGATTAGCGTGTGCTCGATACCCTCAAATCCAAACGCATTGCAAGCAGCTAAATCAAAAGGTTTGATTGATGAAAAAACAATCAGGTCTTTTTTTTATGCCCAAAAAGGCGCAATCCCATTCAAAGCTTTTTCAATAGCTGATGAAGGTACTGCTTGGGATGGCCCAAAAGAAACCGCCGCAGCCGACACAGATGATTTGAAAGTTATGTGTGCTTGGTACGATTCGGACAATTCCGATATAAAAAGCTCTTACAAACTGCCCCATCATGAGCAGGATGGATATAAGACCGTTTGGGAGGGCGTGGCGGCGGCAATGGCGGCACTGCTTGGAGCGCGCGGCGGTGTGGATATACCGGATGCAGACAAAAAAGCGGTATACAACCACTTAGCCAAACATTACAAGCAGTTCGACAAAGACGTTCCCGACTACAAGACATTATCAGAAAGTGAGGTAAAATCTATGCTCGAAAAATCAGGTGCAAAGCTGTCAGAAGACAGCAAAAAAGCACTTTCTGATATTCAGACTAAATTGTCTGACGGGATGAAAGTGCATAAATCAGCACATAAGTCTGCAATGGATACGTACAAAGCCGTTGCAGATGGGCTTGACGGCGACGGCAAAGAAAACTTAGCAAAGGCTATTGATACGCATGAGGCGGCACACAAAGAAGCTGCCAAGTGCTACAAGGAATGTGCCGACAGCCTTAAAAAGTTTATCAATCCCGGCGAACCTGACGGCGTAACCGGAAACAACGGCGGCACGTCAGATGGCGTCGAATGTGCCATTGAAGCCTTGTCGCTAGAGGTTAAAGCTCTAACAGACTTGGTTAAAGGCAAGCATACCACATCACCCAATAAAAACGACGAAATCGACCTTGACAGTATCACTAGCGAATCCCTTACAAAAATGGTAGGCAAAATATTCGTTAAAGAATTCAAAGCCCTAACAGGCAAAATTTAAGGAGGCATTAACAATGACTAACGAAGAATTAACAGCAATAATCGGTAAAGAAATAAGCCAGCAACTTGCTCCGTTTGCAGAAACAAAAAAGAAATACAGTGGACTTTTTGACGGTGACCCTGAGAAGCAAAAATCAGAATATGAGAAGTCGAAAGAGGAACATCTTGAGCCGGGAATTCGCATGGTAAGGCTTGCAAAACTACAGTTTTTGTCTAAGAGTGACCCCGACAGAGCACTTAAATATGCAGATCAAATGTACCCACAGGACAAATTTATAAAGGGAGTGCTTGAGGGTATTTCTAAAAAGGCTCTTGGCGTAACTGTTGGCACAGAGGGCGGGTTCCTTGTACCAGAAGTCCTTTCACAGGAAGTCATCCCACTTTTGTATGCTAATACGTTCATCTTTGAACTCGGCACTCGCAAACTCGACATGCCAAACGGCAATTTGACTATTCCTAAACTCTCCGGCGGCGCAACATCCTACTATCAGGGCGAAAATCTTCCGGCTGGTAAATCACAGCCGAAGTTTGAAAACTTGCAGTTAAAATCTCGCAAGCTATTTACTCTTGTCCCTACATCCAATGATCTTATCCGTAACTCTTCCGTTTCTGCTGATGCAATTATTAGGGATGATATGATACAGCAAATGAAACTGAAACTTGAATGGGCGGCTGTTTACGGCGACGGCACAGATTATGTCCCTCTTGGTATTTCCAACACCACAGGCATACAGACCTTTACGCCGGGTGCTCTTATGGTTGCTGACGACCCCGCAACAATGGTCGGACAACTCAAATCCAAAAACACCCCAATGCGTTCACCGGGATTCGCATTCAATAGCACAATGGAAGCACAGATTCGCAATTTGAAGACCACGACTGGTGCGTACATATACCGCGACGAAATGGATACAAAGAAAACCATTCTCGGTATTCCATACATGACCTCAGAGCAAATTTCAACTGGAACCGATGCTCACCAACTGACAAAGGTAATTTTGGCTGACTGGTCAGAATTTATTTTCGGCTCAGAGGTTGATTTTGAAATGACCTCTTCTATGGAGGCTTCATACGACCTTGGCAATGGCACGCTTGTTTCAGCGTTCAGCAATGACCAGACTGTCCTTCGTGTACTAAGCAAACATGACTTTGGTGTGCGCCATGCAACATCGTTCCTTGTCGGCACATTCTATACGAAATCATAAGGGAGGTAAATAATAATGTCATACGAAAGAATTACCCAGCGGGTTAAAATGGTTCCCGCTATTGCTTTACAGGCGGCACAGTCCGCCGGGGCTATCACAGGTGTAACAATAGACCGCTATGCTGCAACACCTACACAACCGACAGGCATTGTCGCTTATACAGCGGTAAATGATGCGGCGGGTATTTATAACTCGGCAGTTGTCGGCGTTGCCGTAGGAGCCGTTACGGGTGCTCCATCAGCACAAAGCACGACATACAAAGTGCAACATGGCACGCTTGCAAATGCTTCGGATATGGCAGATGTTCCGGCAGCGGCTTACATCGACAATACTGGAAGTTCAGCAAGCGTTACCGCTATTACAGCGGATAGCACTAGCTCATACATTTCAATCAACCTTGAGGGACTTGGGCGCTATATCCGCGTTGTTGCTACGGTAACATTGACGGGTGGCACTACCCCGACACAGTTTGTCGGCTCATTTGTAGCTCTCGGTGATGGCAATGGTAACCCTGTATCATAACACGATGCTAAAAGCAGAGGTGACAAAACGGGTGGGTAAATATCCGCCCGTTAATCCTCTTATGGAGGATGATTATGTTAAACGACAATGCAATGACAACCGTACAACAAGCACTTTTATACCTCAAAAAGTATATTCCAACACCAGTTACGGCAAAAGCATTGACAGCAGCAACAGGTAATCTTATCTTTTCATTTCCCAATACTTTTCTTGTGCAAAATTCAGTTACTGTTTATGAAACAATTGCCACAGTTAAGACCAATATCACGGGGAATATTTCAAGCATTGACTATGAAAACGGGAAAGTAACATTTGCAACAACACATGCCGGAACGGTGACAGCTGATTACACTTATCTTGCATTTAATTTTTTTGACGGTTATCTTATCGAGCAGAAAATAAATGCAGTTAGTAATTACATTGAAAAATACTGTGATCGCAAATTTAAAAGCCAAACCTATACCGATGAACCCTATACCGGAACCGGCCGGCAGAAACTTGTGTTGAAACAATGGCCTATTACTGACCTTGCAAGTGTGAAAATGTCCGGTACTCTTTTAAACGTCCCTGATTATTCCATGAGTGACGAGGATGCTTTACGCGGTGAACTGTATGCACCTAATGGGTGGAGCTGGGATGGCGCACTTGTAGGGCTTGTCGGTGAACCACTAGCACCTTATCGCCCATATCAAATAACTTACACCGCTGGTTATGTTTTTCCACAGGACGCGACCACAGAAGTTCCTAGGACGTTGCCTTACGACCTTGAAGAGGCTTGCGTTGAATTAGTGTCCGTAAAACTGACAACACGCGGAATTGAGAACGTAAAGTCTGAACATCTTGGAGACGCTTCAATGTCCTACTTTGAGGACGATTTACCACCCACAATAAAAGCTGTATTGGATAGATACCGGAGGTACGTATGAATATTGATAATTTTTTAGATTCGTTTTGTCAAGTTCAGCGTACATCATCCGTACTTGGCGACCATAACCGCCCAACAAACGTTAAAACTATTGTCGGCACATATCCGTGCCGTGTAGGTAAAACAACTGGCACATTTACACAGGGTGACCCACAGGGCATAGTGCTGACAAAGCCACGGTTATACAGCGTTGCAGAGGCAAATATACAAGCCGGTGATATTGCTATTGTGTGGCCTATGGACAGCACGATTGAAAATATCACTGGCCAATATATTATTGATTCTGCATATAAGCCGGGTGGGAATCACACGGAATGTGACATTCACAGGACGGTGGAACCATGAGCGAACCAATGTACACTTTTGGGCTTAGCGAAATGGAGGCAAAACTAGTTGATCTGCGCCGCCATGTCATTTCTGGCGAGGAACGAGAGCAGGAACTAACCAAACTTGGTCTTATTGCTCAAAAAGAAATTGTCAAGTTAACTCCGGTTGACACTAGCAGATTACGTTCAAGCATTTCTATTAAGGTAGAAAACACCCAAAAGCGTGTTTTTGTTGGGACTAATGTTGAATATACGCAAGCAGTTGAGCAAGGATATGAGCAAAAAGCAGGATTTTTGCCTGAGAAGTATCTTGACACCGTCAAAGGCCGTCAATATCTCGGTGATAACAAAGGTGGCATTATGTTAAAAGCTAAATTTGTACAAGGCGCTCACATGTTTAACAAGGGTATACAGATTGCCGCGCCAAAGTTAGACGCAGAAATTAAGCGTTGGCTTGCAAGTTTAGCCACACGGTTTAACGGGTAGGTGATTTAATGCAAACTATTATAGATTCTATCTGTGACATTTTGGGAGCGCAGTACGCTACAACACCAATGACAATAACAAATCAACCAGAAGGATTTGATCGTCCTTCTTTTTTTGTTGAGTTTATTCAAGAAACACGCAAAGACATAAACTATTCATCTTATGAAGGTGCTGTATCTATTCAGATCACTTACTTTGCGCCACTTGATGAATATTACAATGTCGATACCGAAGCGCAGTATAGCGCATATGAAACGATATTAGGACTATTCCCACGTAGCATACCGGTAGCGGGCAGATATTATTACCTTGACCAAATTGTAGGCAATATGAGTGGTAAGGAAGTTATGTTTACTCTAAATCTTAACCGTTATGCAAGCAGACCGGCAGAAACTCCAGCAGCAGTAGCAAGTACAATCGAAATAAATATACAGGAGGGATAAATATGGCTTTGGGCTTACCGTCCATATCTATTAGCTTTCAAAATACAGCAAATACGACCATAACGCAAGGCACACGTGGCATCGTTGCAATAATCTTGACAGATAGTGTACATGCTGGAGCAAATACATACACTAGCGTTGCGGATATTCAGACAGATTTGAGCGTTTACAATCAAAAACAGCTCACACTTGCATTTACTGGCGGGCTGAATGCCGACGGTACTGTTGCAGCACCAATAAAGATTATTGCTTTTATCGTAGCCGCAGTGGATTATACCACAGCTATGACTTACTTTGAGAGTGTTAAATGGAATTATCTCACAGTGCCAGGAATTACAGTAGAGAATGCCGCCACAATTTCCACATGGGTAAAAGGGTTACGCGATACGCACCACAAACGCGTCAAAGCAGTTTTGCCAAACGTAACAGGTAATCATGAGGCAATTATTAACTTTAATACTGACAGCATTGTTGTCGGCGCTACAACCTATGACATAGCGGACTATTGTTCCCGTATCACAGGTATTATTGCTGGAATACCGCTAACAATTTCCTCAACCTATCAGACACTTAGCGAGGTTGACAGCATACCCGTGCAGACAGATACACAGCTTAACGCTGCTATTGCCGCCGGTGAACTTGTGCTATTTACCGATGTGGATATTGTTCGCATTGCGCGAGGTGTCAACAGCCTTACAACTACAACAACTGCAAAGGGTGCTGACTTCCAAAAAATCAAACTTGTCGATATCATGGACCAGATCTATGACGATATTACAAGCACTGCAAACAACACCTATATCGGCAAGGTCCCGAACGATTACGACCATAAGTGCCTATTGATATCTGCCATTAATACCTATCTTGATACGCTTGCCACTGCATCCATACTGGACAGCAGTGCTACAAATGCTGTAGGTATTGATATAACAGCACAAACGGCATGGCTAGTTGCGCAAGGCATTGATGTGACATTGCTCACAGCACAGCAAATCAAAGAATATAATACTGGCTCAAATGTATTCTTAAGCGGCTCTGTAACGCCTGTGGACGCAATGGAAGATATTACTTTAGCCTTTACATTGGGGGTGTAATAAATGTTTGACGGAAGTAAAGTAATCAATGGAATTAATGCACATGTTTGGCTTGACGATGAAGACGTTGTTGAGGCAACATCACTATCAGCTAAAATAGATATAACCAAAGAGGATGTTGTTATCCTTGGTCGTTTGGCAAAGGGACATAAAATGACAGGGTGGGAAGGTAAAGGAACGCTAAAAGCCAACCATGTTACTGACCGCTTTATAATAAAGCAAAGTACTAATCTTAAAAATGGAATTTCGACGATATGTACTATTATTTCAAAGCTGAAAGACCCTGATGCTTATGGAGCTACACGCATAGCGCTTAAACATGTAATGTTTGATGACATGACTTTAGCTGACTGGGAAGGTGGAAAGACTGGCACAATTGATGTTGGATTTACCTTTGAAGACTATGAGCTTTTGGATGTCATCGACCCATCTTCAATATCATAATCGTTTATATCATAATGGAGGAAAATAAATGAACACTATTACTGAACTTTTACTTAAAAGTGATGCTGGTAAATCAGTTCTCCCGGAAAAAGAGTTTGAGGTTACAAGACTTTCTAAAAAGATCGGTGCTCCTGCTATCTTTAAGCTCCGTGCAATTTCACGGAATAAATACGAGGAAATAACAGGTGCAATGAGCGTAAGCCCTGAAGGTAGCATTAGCATTAATAATGATATCGCAACAAAAATTGCACTTGCTGGAATTATTGAGCCAGATTTAAAAGATCATGACTTGATGGCACACCATAAGGCACTGACACCTGAGGATTTGCTTTATGAACTTCTTTTAGTTGGCGAGGTTATGACAGTATCACAGGAAGTACAAACGCTGTCTGGCTTCAACAATAAGGATTCGGTAAAAGAGATAAAAAACTGATCTACTCGGACGGTCTTACGAACATGATGTATTACTATTGGGTTAATCATGGGATATGGCCGTCTGAGTTTTTAAAGCACGGATATGGCGAACGTCAAATTGTTGAGGCGTTTTTTCAACAGGAAATTGAAGAACGCAAAGAAGCTGAAAAAGATAAATAAAGGCGGCTGCAATCAAGCAACCGCCTTTTACCCTATTGAATATAGTGATATAATATAATAAATATATATGGGGAGGGAATAGGGATGGGAGAATCTGAACCAGTTGCCAAAAAAAGCTTTTGGGAAAAGTTTAAAGATCAAGCAAACGAATCTGTGGAAAAAGAAGTTACAAAACGACAAACTGAAAAAGAACTGATAGCCAAACTTGACGCGGAGGGCATTGCTTATTGCCCTAAATGCCATTCTACAAGCATAAGTGCTGTTAAAAAAGGCTTCGGACTAGGCAAGTCAGTTGTCGGTGGACTTGTAGCAGGTCCAGTCGGATTATTAGCGGGCGGAATTGGTTCTAAGAAAATTCAAAGAGTTTGTCTGAAATGTGGGAATAAGTTTTAAATTTGAAATACATATAAAAAAGCGCTCTCAAATCGAGGGTGCTTTTTTATATGTATTTTTAGGAGGTTAAAATATGGCAGCAGAATTTGGAGCCGCAATTGAATTAAGAGACAACTTCACATCACCTGTTGAAAAGGCTATAAGTGGTGTACATAGGTTTGGAACAAGCGCAGCAAGTGCAACAAGTTCATCAACATCGTTCCAAAGTGCCAATAACAAGTTAGTCGGCACGCTTAAAGCAATAGTTGGAGCAGCCGCAGGCGCGCTCGCAATCAATGGTATAAAAGATGCTTATAATAAGTGTGTGACTGCCGCTGAAACCGCACAGCAAAGCACAACACGGTTTACAACCCTGATGAATAACGTTCCCGGTACAACCAAAGCCACAATCAGCAGTTTGACAGACTATGCCGCAACTTTGGCAAACACTGGCGTTGTCTCTAAAGGCGTAACGGTGGCAGGAGCCGGACAACTGGCTACCTTCCAATTACAAGGAAATACTATTAAAACATTATTACCGGCACTAGATGATCTTATCGTATCGCAAAAAGGCGTTAATGGAACACAAAGTGATGCTATAGGACTGGCTAATCTTGTTGGTAAAGCTATGACAGGTTCAACCGGAGCACTTACAAAGTACGGTGTCACATTGACAGCCGCACAGACAAAAATGATTAAACATGGTACAGAAACACAACGAGCATCGGCAGTGGCGCAAGCACTTGAAGCAAATTACGGCAATTTGAACAAAGCAATGGTTAATACGGCGGCTGGTGGTGCTGCAAGAATGCAAAATCAGATATCTGCTATGAAAGTAAGTATAGGAAAACAGCTTATCCCTATACAAGAAAGTCTAATTTCTACTACAGCTAAAATATTACCAGTTGTATCACCAATAATAACATCAGTTGCAGCAGGAGTAGGAAGCTTAGCACAGAAAGCGTTACCACCATTGCAAAGCGCTTTTACAAATGTTTCAAACTTTGTTCAATCTCATTTGCCGCAAATCAAAGCAACAGCAAATGATGTTTTTGGTGCAGTAGGCAAAGTTGTACAAACAGCCACAGGAATTTTTACTAATATTTTATTGCCAATTTTAAAAGGAGTAGCGAATTTTGTTCAGTCCAACATGCCACAAATAAAAGGGACTTTTGTTACGGCGTTGAGTACCGTAGACAGCGTTGTAAAAACAGCGGCCAGCATATTTACAAATTTGTTGTTACCGTCATTACAAGATATTTGGAATTTTGTCAAACCATATATGCCACAAATAGAACAACTAGTTCAGACTGCATTTGGGGCTATACAAAAAATAGTAAAAAGTGTAGGGGCTGCATTTCAAGCAACAACCGGGTTTATTAAACAGCATTGGGCTATATTTGCACCAATATTAGTTGGGATTAGTGCAGCAGCTATCGCTTTTGGGGTTTATTCTGCTGCTATTGCTGTATGGTCGGCCGTAACTGCTATAGCCACTGGAGTAGGGGCTGCATTTGGAGCAGTTTTAGCTATTATAACATCCCCTATTGGAATTGTTGTTTTGGCAATAGCAGCATTAGCGGCGGCGGCATTCCTCATAATCAAAAATTGGTCGCCAATAAGTGCTTTTTTCTCCAACTTATGGGATGGAATTGTGAGCACATTTAAAGGTGTTATCAATTTTTTTGTTAGCGGAATCAATGACATATTGAGCGGAATTAATAGTGTAACTGGAGTGATATCAAAGGTTACTGGTACTAAACTTACTATACCGCTTATAAACGCTTTTGCAAACGGTACAAGCAATTTTAAAGGCGGCACAGCACTTGTTGGTGAAAAAGGTCCTGAACTTGTCACTATGCCAAAAGGCTCCGCAGTGCATACCGCCAGCGAGACAAAGCAAATACTTGGCGGTTCAAATTCTAGCAATGCAGCTCAAAAAAACCTTACGGTCAATATGGCAAAGATGGCAGATCAGATTATAGTACGTGAAGAAGCCGACATTGACAAAATAGCTACTGCTTTTGTAACAAAACTTCAAAAGGCATGGGATGCCGGAATAGTGCCGGGATAAGGAGGGAAACGCATGTCATCAGTACAAATTTGGTTTACGGCTGACGGTTCAAAGCCTTTACGCTTACCAGTTCTTCCGCCAAGCATTCAAATCACAGCAGGAAACAACAACACTGTCGTAAATATTGCTGATTATGGGGAACTAAATCTGATAGGGAAAAGCAAACTTGCTGAGACTTCAATTGCAAGTTTCTTTCCCTCGCAGTATTATTCAAATCTGTGCGAATATTCGGGATTTCCTGACCCGTATACATTTGTCAGAACATTTGAAAAGTGGCGTACATCAGGTAAGCCAGTGCGGCTTATCAAGACCAACAGCGTTGATAATGTGAAGAACATAAATATGTCATTTGCAATAGAAACATTTGCATACGGGGAGCAGGACGGCACACATGACGTTTATTACACGCTTACTTTAAAAGAATATCGGTATTTAACCACAAAGCAAACCGGAATTACGATTACGGCTGACAATTACACAGTTGTCCCATTAATATCCCCCGCCAGTTCAGGCAGTAATCGAGCAACCACAAAAGCAATTCCCACGACATATAAAGTCAAAAAGGCTGAAAGCATTTACAGCCTTGCAAAGCGATTGACAGGTAACGGGCAGAACTGGTATAAAATTTACCTAATGAATTCGCTTAAATCAATGACCGTGGCGGCGGGGGTGACATTAAAGCTGTGATGATAACTCAAACCGCTAAAGGCAGCACAGAGCAAGACATAACCAAGCTGATTACAACCTATACATGGTCAGGTGATTATAAGCAAGCAGCACGCCAATTAACTCTGAATGTAGCAAATACGCCAACAGACTATTATCTGCCTAAAATTTCTATTACAACGGGTGCTATGATACGCTTATATGACAATACGAACGAACTTTACCGCGGATATGCCTTTGCGCAGGAGAGAAATAGAACATCAGGTGCAATAAGCGTGACAACTTATGACGGCATTACCTATTTATCACGCAATAAGGCAACCTATAACTTTAAAAAAACATCGCCTCAGGCAATTACCAGAAAGGTATGTGCTGATTTTGGCATAACTATTGGTACTCTTGCAACAACTGGCACCTTGCTTACATGGCTATTTAAAGCAAAATCCCTTTACGAGATAATAATGCTTAGTTATACAAAAGCAAGCGCTACAACTGGTAAAAAGTACATGCCCATTATGAAAAATGGCAAGCTATCGGTTATCGTTAAAGGCACAACGACGGTTACCTACATTGCAGAAAGCAATACAAACATTTCCGAAGCGTCTTACAATGAATCTATCGACGGAATGGTAAACAAGGTTAAAATTTATAATTCCAAAGATAAATATGTTGGATTTGTTTCTAATTCCAGCGATATTACGAATTACGGCTTGATGCAGGACATTTATTCAGAGCAAACAGGGATAAATGCAACCGCCGGAGCAAAAGCGGCACTGATAGCAATCACGCGTACCGGGAAAATAACATGTGTGCCGGGAGATACTTCATGCATAACTGGAAATGCCATTAGAATAAAGGAACCCTATACCGGATTGACTGGACTATTTTACATAGACACGGATACACATACATTTGAAAACGGACAGCACACAATGGAACTGGATGTTGACTTTCAGAATCTAATGGATGAGGTGTCATAATGCAATTACCGGTTAAAAATCCTTATTCACATTTTAATGAATTTGTAAAGGCGGTTAGTGGTACAAACATTCCGCCCGGTATATTTACAGGGACAGTTACAGCAATATCAAGTCTGGTTATTTCAGACGGTGAAATCCCAATTGATTCCGATAATCTTGTTGTTAATGCGTCTTTGACACTAGCTATTGGGGATGAAGTTGCGGTTATGCCATCATCGGACGGGCAAAAATATTTTGTATTATGCAAGGTGGTGAGTGCCTAATGGCTGATAGTCTTTTCCCGTTTATTGATACCTCCCAGAGTATATCACAGGAAAGTGCCAGTGCCTTGTCTATGCCATACGAATATGATTGGGACTATTATAATGACTGCATGAAGTTGGTTGATGGTAAACCTCAGGTTGTCTCAGGCGCGGCAGCAATAAAAGTGTGGGCATGGAATGCATTGCAGACGGACAGATACAGATATGCCGCTTTTTCATGGAGTCATGGACAAGAATTCAAGTCATTATTTGGGCTTGGCTTCACCGAAGAAGCTGGCGCGGCAGAGGTCCAGCGATTTATCACAGAATGTTTAACAGTGAATCCGTACATCACAAATGTTACGGATTTTTCTATTTCGTTCAGCAGCAGTGCGATTACAGCAAGTTTTACAGTCATAACACCATATGGGGAGGTGACAATAAGTGTCACAATTTAGTGCATACACCGAATCATCTATTTTAGCAACGATGATTGCTGCAATCAGCACAAGTATCAGCACAACTGAGGGGAGCGCTACAAGAAACACCTTATCCCCTGTAGCTGTAGAAATGGCAGAAGGATATGTTAACCTTGACAATGTAATTGCTCTATTTTATCCGCAAACTACATATGGAATATATCTTGATAATTGGACTGCACTACGCGGAATGACACGAAAACCCGGTACGGTTGCAACTGGTATAGTTACTTTTACTGGGACTGCAACAACTGCAATTCCAACAGGCACACAAGTGCAGACAAGCGGCGGACTAGTGTTTGCCACGACGGAAGAAGTAACGATAGCAAGCACAGCCATAGACGCTACTATACAATCAGAAGCAGTTGGAACAAGCTATAATGTACCCACTGGGTCTATTGCTTCCCTCCCGTCTGCTGTTAGCGGAGTGAGCTCGGTGACAAATGCATCAGCCACAACGGGTGGAACAGATATCGAAACAGATGCAGCATTACTTGCACGATTTTTGGAAAGTGCTCGAAATCCATCAACCAGCGGGAATTTAAGCGATTATTACAATTGGGCTTTGAGCGTCCCCGGAGTTGGAGACGCTAAAATTTTACCATTGTGGAACGGTAGTGGAACAGTAAAAGTTGTTTTAATCGACACAGATAAAATACCAGTAACTAACACGATTGTAACAGCAGTGCACGCATATATAGAGAGTGTTCGCCCAATTGGTGCAACTGTAACGTATGAAGCCGCCGCAGGGCTTAGTATAGCTATATCAGCTACGCTTACACTTGCGTCAGGGTACACGCTAGTTGGTATCCAAAGCGCTGTTGAAGCGGCTATAACAGCCTATCTAAAGGGCATTGCCTTTACAAATAACTTATCTACAACTCAGGACTATGTGAGCTATGCAAAAATTGGGGATGCAATTTTAGGAGTAACTGGCGTTATGGACTACTCCGGTCTTACTGTAAATACTGGTACAGCAAACATTACTGTGCCGGTTGAAGATGTAGCAATTCTAGGGGTGGTGAGTTTGAGTTGAGTGACCGCATAAGCATTGTAAAAAGCTATTTGCCCGATAGGATTACACGTCAAGAGCCTTTTGATTCTTGGCTGAATGCAGAGGGAACCGTAACAGGTGACTTTTTTACCAATATGGCGGATGTTTTGGCACAAGGAAATGTTGACACTGCAACATGGGGACTAAGCTATTGGGAAACAGGGTTAGGCATAGCTATAGACGAATCAAAAGATTTTGATTATCGGCGATCTGTAATAAAGGCAAAAATTAGAGGTACCGGAACAGTCACAGTTGCCATGATTAAAAATGTAGCGGCGAGTTTTTCAAACGGTGAGGTTGAAGTCACCGAAGACCCCAGTACGTACAGTTTTATAATTACTTTTACCGGGACAATTGGGACACCACCAAATATGGATGATTTAATCGCAGCCATAGAAGAAATCAAACCAGCACATTTGGCGTACTCTTTTGTATATACTTACAATACGAATGCAACACTTCACGCTTTTACATGTGCGCATTTACATAGTTATACCAACAATCAGTTGAGAAACGAGGCGATTACTTAATGTCAACACCCACAACTAATTATGCGCTAACTAAGTTAGCAGAAAGCGATTATTATTATCGCACCGTGGATAATGCAAATCTCGATATTATAGATACTGCTATGAAAGCAAATGCAGATTCAGCGGCAGGAAAAGCAAACCCCAGTAGTACAGTATTGGGTATGCTTGCAACCGCATCATGGTCGGGGAGTGTTGCTCCCTATACCCAAACGCTCACTGTCATGGGATTGGGTGCAACACAGAACGGTACAATATCAATTGCGCAATCAGCTACAGCTACGCAGAGGGCGGCGTCGCTAAAAGCAAAGCTATCTGTCACAGGTCAGGCGGCAGGAAGTTTAACGGTCACGGCTGACGGTACAAAGCCAACAGTGGATATACCTGTCGCCGTAATTTTGATGGGGTGATAATATGATTTTAAGCAATTTTCCGGGCGGCGGCACTGATACAAGCGACGCAACAGCGGCGGCACCACAGATTTTATCCTCATATACCGCCTATGCTAACGATGTTAAAATTACAGGTACAATGCCAAATAATGGCGCTGTAACAATTACACCTAGTGCGTCAGACCAAGCTATTGCGGCAGGATATCATAATGGCAGTGGCAAAGTCAATGCTGTGACATTTGTCGCATCGAAGCTATTAACTGGTACAACAGTTGCGGGTACAGCCGGCACGATGCCAAATAAAGTAGGCACAGCAACCACAATAACCCCAAGCACAGCAGACCAAGCAATACCTCAAGGGTATTATGGTGGGGTTGTGGGGGATGGGAAGGTTGCGGCAGTTACTGGCACGGCTACGGCGGGAGATGTCACAACAGGTAAAACTTTTAGTTCAGCCGCGGGAGTTAATCTGGCGGGCACTGGTGCAAATGCAAAAAATTACGCTAGTGGTAGTTATACAACTGATCTGTCAGGTATAATATCAATTACTGGATTAGGATTTACGCCTGCAATGATACTTGTCCAACGAGGCGATGGTGGGGGTACATATTACCCATCCATAACGCCAATATTAACATCCAAGTCAACAGCTGTCGGAAATGCTACCAACCATACATGGTCAGTTGCCTATGGTACATTTTCGGTCGAATGCCAAGCGACTGAAACGCTCACGTGGAAAGCATATAGTAACTAAAAGAGGAGGAAACTTAAATGAATGTTGGACATAAAATTTATTATGAAAAGACTAACGGCATTATCATTTGGGATAAGGGCGAAATGTCAGGTGATGTGCGAGAAACAACACTCGCAGAGGATGAAGCGACAATGCCCGAACTTGTAACACTTGACGCAGCCGGAAATCTTGGAGTTTTGCAATTGGACTATGGCGCACGTGACAACGAATTTGCCAATCTTGGCACTTATCATGTGGATATCACACAGACACCGCCAGTACTTGTTATTTATCCGCATTTTACCATGACGGTAGATAAAACCACAATCGTACCGGACGGCACGGATAAAGCAACAATTACGGTTACAGTACCCGATACAACCACAGCACATGCAATTGTTTTTACATCGTCCACAGGCGTTACAGAGACAATCAATACGGTTGGCGGCATAGCAATACTTACAGCGACGACGTTATCGACGGAAAGGGTGACTATTACGGCTACAAGTGATTTATATGGCGCAGGGAGTATAGTAATCGTGCCAACTACAGACACAGAAAAATCAATCTTAGACATTCAAACCGCAATGGCATTTAACGAGGCTGTAGCGGCAAAAAAGGAGGTGAGTGTATCATGACTGATTCTTATACTACGCTTGAAAGAGACGCAAAAAGCGGTAAGTATACGAGTATTGAAATTGCTATGTTTTGTATGGCATTTTTTATTATTGGAGATATTACAAGCACGGAACTGGCAACATTGCTTGCACTTATATCATGGACGTTTGACAGCACAGCCCACACAGTTAGCGACGGTACAACCACTTACACTGTTAATACGCTGTTTTCAACTTGCATTTCCGGTGCTTACAAAACTTCGTTTGTGATGGCTCCGTCTAGACTAAAAGACACAATCAATTTTGCTAAATCAGATGGGTACTTAACCGCAGACGAATCCACGGCGTTAATTGCATTATTGTGAGGTATGACATGTTAAAAAATAAATTTATAAAGCTCGGAATTTTATTTGTGATGATCGGTGCAATTGCACTGGTCTTTTCTTTTACTCAAACGCGAATTAACATCAATGCTATGAGCGCCGCAGATTGGCAGCAGACAAGCATTAAAAGTATAGGTGTTAAAACGGAAGCGCTTGTATTAAAAGCTGAACCGGTGGCAAATGTGAGCGATTTGGTGGCAGTTAAAGGAATTGGTACAGTTAAGGTTGCGACATTAGAAAAACATTTTTGTGCCTATGACACATGTAGGTTTGAAATCTTTATAACCATTTTAATTATAGGTGCTATCTTTACCGGGCTTGGCGTTATGCTTATATTTTTAGTCCTAATGCGCCGTAAAATTTTATCCGATCAAATACATAAGGATGTATGTGTCATCAAAGATAGGATGTGACGTAATGGATTTGGCAGCAACCATTTTAACCATAGTTTTTGGCACGGTCGGAATGATTGTCGGCATTGTGGGAATTTATCAAGCGTTTAAAAATTCATCACGTGATATAACCCGCGAACTTCGTGCGGAAAGTCAAGACGAAGGTACGATGCACACTGATGTAGCGTATATTAAGCGTAGAATTGACGATGTATTGTTAGAGCAAAAAGATACAAATAAAACAATATCAGAGCACTCAGAACGATTGACAAGGGTTGAAGAACGCGCACATCAAGCCCACGAGCGAATAGACGGAATTGAAAATAGAATAAGCAGGAATAACCCGAACGTGTAAAACAATTGCACGGAGTTTCAGCAGAAAGAAGTGAATAAAATTGAATAAATCCCCAAATGTCTCGAGCCGAAATGGATGGAAACCGGATATTATCGTCTGTCATATTACAGACGGAGCTTATGCCGGCTCTATAACGTGGCTTTGCAATCCTGAAAGCCATATATCTGCGCATTATGTTGTAGGCAGAAATGGACAGATGTCACAGCTTGTAGACTTACAGCAGGCAGCGTGGTGTAATGGCACTCAAACAGGAAAATCGGGCAGCGCACAATACACAGGCAATGCTACAGCAGCACTCGTCAAACAACGCAAAGTTAATGCAAATTTATATACTATAAGCATCGAATGTGAGGGCTTTGACAGTACCCACGGAATACTTACAGATGTACAATTTTCAACGTTGGTTTCGTTAATCAAAAGCATTAGGCAACAGGTAAAATCAATTTTTGGCATTGACATCCCGCTTGATAGAGACCACATAATTGGTCACTGCGAAATAACTCCACGTGAAAAGCCGAACTGTCCGGGACATGATTTCCCATATGACCGACTTATACAGACAGTTAAAGGACTTCCGGCGCTAACCACAATAGATCAAGCAAACGAAAACACAGTTCGAGGATGGGCGCTCAATATATCCGGGTTGCGCGAAGTAGATGTTTATTATGACGGTGCGCATGGAGTTACTAGTACAAGATCATTTACTGCCCGCACGGATGTAAACAAATTGTTAAATTCGCATGGTGGGTATCCTGACGGTGCACATTGCGGGTATAGCATAACAATACCAACTGATAAAATTCCAATTGGTAAGCATACCCTAGGCGTTGCCGCAATAGGTAAAGATGGCTCTTCAAAGTGGGCTTATAAAGACATCACGATTTCCGCGCCTGTTCTCCCGCCTATTGCATGGATTGATAGCCCAGCGGATGGCACAAAAGTTTCAACTGATTTTACGGTGTCCGGTTGGGGCGTCGCGGGCGAAGGTGTCGAACGTGTGGACATATATGCCGATGGCAAGCGTGGGCTTGCGAGTATTAAGGTTCTCAGTGACCGCCCTGATGTGGATAAGACCATTAATGCACATGGTTGGTACAAAGATGCTCTGCACAGTGGATATGCCGTTACTGTACCAGTTTCAGCACTGAGCAAGGGTAAGCATATAATCAATGTTGCTGTAATTACAAAAAATAATACTGCTACATGGGCGGCAAAATCTATCACGGTAATATAAATAAATTTTGGAGGTAGTAAAATGTTAAATCAAATTGCAAGCGCAGTAGAGCCTATTATCATATCGGCTGCCGTTGTGGTGCTCACAGCATTAATAGGCATCATTGGTGATGCAATAGTCCACTTTATAAACGTCAAAAAGGCAGCACTTATTCAAAAAATCGGTGTTGACAAGTACAATTCAAACCTACAAGTTGCGCGCGAGGTTTGGGGAGTGGTCGACGAGCATTTTCGCATCAATGCCGAACTGACAAAGACGGCAGAAACCGCCGCTGTTAAGTTTCAAGATGAAATACTTAGAAAGATACCCGGGTTGACTGTCGACGAGATTGACCATTTAAGACAAGCGGTGGCGGGCGAGGTCAACAAAGGCAAGGCGGCAGTGACAACGGAAGCAGAATCAAAGAGTGAAGCCACTAGTATTACTACAGATGTTCCAATAACGCCTGTTACAATCACAGACACCCCACAGGTGGCAATACCAACTGTAACCGTATAATTTCATAGTCAAGCATTAAACCCGCCCTGTGACCTTTTAATGAGGTTATAGGGCGGGTTTTTATTTCGTGCAATAAATCGGCAAATATTCGCCCCACCTGTATTCCCTTATCGGCATAGGCGGATGATTGTCAAAGAATAACAGTAGACATGGACTGATATTGTGGTATTTTTCAACTATATTATGGTCAACTAAATGTTCGTCTGCAATTAGCTTTTTAACCGTTGCATGATAATTGTAGTACATGGTGTTCCTTTCTGCCGTGTACGTTGCCCGGCTCGGCGTGATTTAAGATATAAATGATAAGATTGACTTTTTAATTCGATTTTCTGAATTTTTATACGACGAGCAAGTTATATTCCTTTTGGTTGCTTCTCCAAACCCATTTATAAATGTTTTACTTTCTAAACTTGGTGCATTTTCTTTGCTCTCTAATTTTGCCAATTCGTCGAGCATGTTTTTTAATTTATTACTTCCCTCTCTCCATGCTGCCAAAATTGGTTCTGCTTTTTCATTTCGGGGGTCTTCGTGACTTGCCATTGGAATTGATTTAAATATTTCAATATTTTGCATACGCTGAACTTCTATTTTTGTTTTTAAGTTGATAATTGTGATACTTAATTTATTCATTATTCAACGCCTCTTCCTGTTTTTGTTTATGTATATAGTATAGCATGTAGGCAAGCCTATATCAATAGGCATAATGCATAAACATGCAAGCCTATATCTGTGCATTATGTAGGCTTGCCTATAACGTTATAAAGTGGTATGATATTATAGAGGTGAGACTATGCCAACAGAAGCACAGAAAAAAGCAATTAAAAAATACCACGATAGCCAATATGGAATTACAATACGAGTAACTCAGGAACAAAAGGAACGTATTATACAAGCCTCTTCTACTGTAGGGGAAAGTATAAAGGATTATCTTGTTAAATCCGCAGACGAGCGCATGGAGCGATTGCAAAGCAAATAAAAAGTGAGTTGAAAAAACTAAAGCAAATTTACTTGTATTAAAATTATATGATGCTATAATAAAGTAAAATAAGTCATAAGGGAGAATTGCCATGAAAAGTGAATTTAGTGAAGCCAAAATGTTAGTGGAATTAATAAGAAGTTCTTTAAAGAAAGATCCCAATTCAAAACCGTTTATTATGTCCTATGACGGTCAAGTCGCGTGCAATCCAGATGAAAGCAAGTTTAATATAGAAGTAATAGCGCCAGGTTCCCCGATAATAGTTCTTATTCATGCCGATGAATTGTCAGACTTTATGAAAGAATCAAAAACTGATGAGGAACTCGCTCAAAAAATAATGGATATAGCAAACAAAAGGTTAAATCTCAAGTAATTGATAATCTGTGTATGCATAAAAATCCCCCAGCCATTACGGTTGAGGGATTTATTGAAATCGGTTGACATAATTAATATAGTCTCGTATACTTAGCATGACATGCGCAAGCCAAACAAAATCGTAGGTAAACTATGTTGCGAACCTCCGCAACCATTATCACCTACGACCGAAATCAGTGTACTTTGTATATTGATTTCGGTCGTACTTTTTATGTCTATTCGTTCAATCAGTAGATGTATAGCTTTTTCGCCCGGTGACTTTTTTAATGACTGCAACCATGTCTTTATTTGCGGCACAGTATAGTCCTTTGGAGGTTCGGCTTCTTTCAAGGCTTTTATCTGCTCGGAAAGCGTTTTTATCTGTTCCCCTACCTTTACTAAGACTTCTGCCGGAAGGATACCGCTAGAAAGATTCCCCATAAGAGCGTCAACCTTGGCTTGTCTTTCACTTATTTGTTTTTTTATTTGTTGTTTAAACATTTCTGCGCGGTCAGATTCTCCGGAAATATAAATTTTCAAAGCATCCGCAATATCCTTTTGATTTTCAACTGACAGTAATTCGGCAAGATACCTCTTTGCCGCGCCGTCAACTACTTCCATTCTTATAGTAGGCGCTCCGCATCGAGCAGAGCAATAGAAAGAACTGTATTCATGCCCTTTTCTATGTGTAGTAATACCATGCATCTTAGCGCCGCACTCGCAGTATACCAGTCCCGAGCAAAGATAATTTGATTTATTCCCTGTTTGTTTTCTTTCGTCCATAATTTTTTGCACCTCATCAAATTGCGCCCTGCTGATTATTTCAGGCAGGGCGTTTTCTATTCTTATAGCGTTTGGCTTTGTACGCCGCATGGCGCGGTCTTTTTCCTCTATAGGACTGTAAGCATAAGTACCCGTATACTTTTCATTACGCAGGATTTCATATATTGACGGGTATTTTATAGGTCTGCCACGCTTCCCTACTATCCCGCGCGCCGCCATTTCCTGCACAAGTTCCTTATACCCCCGCCTATTTACCACACAGTCAAACATTTGTTCTACATAATAGGATTCCATTTCATTAACAACATATTTCTGATCAACAACATCATATCCAAAAGGAGCAAACCCGCCGTTATGTTTTGCTTTCAATGCGGTTTCTTTTAACCCCTTTCGCGTTTCATCCGCCAAATCATCAATATAGTATTCAGACAGCGCCCACATCATAGCTTTCATAACTTTTGATTGCTTTGAATGTCCGAAGTCTTCCGCTACTGCTATTAGTTCTACGTTATTCTCTGCTAGTCTCTTTTCAAGCGTCACATGTTCATTTAGGCTTCGCGCTATGCGATTATATTTGTGAATTAGTATAATATCATACTCGCCCTTATCACATGCTCTTAAAAGTGCTTGGTACTGCTTACGGGCTTGCGTCTGTGAGCCTTTACCGCTGATTGCTTCATCTTGATATATTTTAATAATAATTATATCGTGCTGATCGGCATATTCGCGGCAAGCTCTTACTTGTGCGTCTATGCTTTCCTCTGACTGCAAATGTGAGGAAAACCGCGCATATATTGCGGCTTTTTTCATTCTATACCAAACCTTTATTAAAAATCTTGTAATTTTAGATAATAATGTTAAAATGTCAATAACGACATGCCGTTAATAAATTTAACGGAGAGCGATTTAAATGAGCAGTGAAGAAGAAATATTAAAAATCATTAAAGAATCGGATGATCCGCAAAAAACAGCCATCAATCTTTTGGCTGTGATTTTAGAGATCTCGCGACAGTCATAAAGGCTTGCTTCTTGTCTTTTGGAAGAGTATTGTAAATTTCAAGGATTTCATTTTCAACGTCAGACAGGCTCTTTGTTTCGGCGGGGAGTCTGTTTTCTGCTTCGTTACCTAAAAGGTAATCAACAGATACGCCGAAATAAGCAGCCAGTTGGCAAATTTTTTTAATTGAAGGCGTTTGATTCTTTTTGGATATATTAACTGAAAAGTCTTTACCGACTCCGCTTTCAATATAAGCAGTATTAGGCGATATACCTTTTGCCATAGATAACAATTTAATCTGTTCAATTAATTTTACTAAATCCATTTTATACACCTTGCTATTCGTTAATTAACGACTTATAATATACATATAAGATATTCGATTAATTTAGGAGGGGAAAACGATGGAGGACAAATATAGCGATCTTGATTTACTATCTATTGCAGTATGCTTTTATACCCTTGGGACGATATCAGATAAAGATTTTGAGAAGTCTTTATCCCTAGTGGGATGTGAGTATAGTAAAGAGTCCAAACTATTCTCTTGCAAGTCAGGAACAGCAACAATACAGGATATATTAAAGTATCTGCCCATTTATCTACGCTCAATTCATTTCAAAGATATCGACGAAATTATGCGGGCTGTATCTGAAGGAGCTAAAGAAAAAGGCTTTTTATAAGTTTTTGATTACCATCCAAACTAAATTAAGCCTTAAACTATCTGAACTATCTAATTTAATTACAGAATGAATTTTTGGATTTAATTCATTGAATAAATCCTCAGACATTTTTAACGACAATATTTGTTTTTCAGTCAAACTATTATTGTGACCTTTTAACATTGCTAATTTTTCTTCAATCATAGTTGTAAGTTTGTTAACTGGATCATCGTCGATTTCTAAATCCATAATATAATCTGTCCTTTTTATGCAGTCTTTAAACAGACTGCATTTTTATTTGTCTAAAACTATGCAATATGCTTAATTGTTTTTAACAATTATTTGAAATTATGTAGGAAACATAGAACTTAGTTAATTAACTAAAATGCTATTTACTTTCGTTAATTAACGATGTACAATAAGAACATAAAGTTTATTAAAAAAGTCAAAAGAAAACCAGACCTTCCAAAAATCCTGTTTTCAAAAAGTCGTAGGTTTATTTAATTTTTCCCAACAACATTAATTATATACTCTGAGACTTATTTGTCAATAAGAACTTAGTGAAAGTCTGGCACTGAACCTTGACAATTTGAACGGTTATGCCACCGGAAAAAGCAACAGAATAAACAAAACCCGCTGTGGGGTAACACAAGAACCCTCACTCGCCGCTGTCAATAGCGAATGGAAATAGCAATAGCGGGTTTACCCGGCGGCAAGTGCCAAACCGCAAAGCACCGACTTTGCGCAGGAATTTATTTTTGGAGGAGGTGAAAATATTGAAAGTTATCGAAGGTACGCCTAAAGAAATAGCCGCCTATGAGCTGGCACTCAAAGACGGCAAAAAATCTGATTGCCATATTTTAATCAATTCAAGTAATACAAACGAATTGGCAAAATCCCTTAGCGTAGTTATTAATAAAGAATTAAGCCGTTCATGTGAACCTCCAGTTGATACTATGAAATCTGCTTTTCACTCAGCTTTTCAGAAAGCCAATCATGATATTGATTAAGCAATATTTTTGAAATCTACAAAAATAATGTGAAAGTGAGGTGAAAAGAATGGATGAAATTATAGAATCTCTTGAAAAAGAAACAACTGCCCTTGAAAAGCAACTTCAAGAACAGCCATTTCAAAAGAACGACGATGCTAAAAACAGGTTGGGAAGTCTAATTGCACATTTGGTTCATTGCGAAAACTTGTTTTAATCGTCTACTTCGGAAACTTCCGCGTCCTTTGCCCCGTCAACGATTAATTGAACAGCATGTTTAGCAGATTCTTTTTGAACGTAGGTTTCGCTATGCGCTAATATTTGCCCATTGCCAGCGACGATTCTAAAGTAGTATTGCTTATCTTTGGATTTGTGAATGTAAATATACATTATGTATCTCCCCCTTTCGCCACAATTTTACTCTTTAAGGGCGAAAAAGGCAAGAAAAAAGCCCCCGATATCAGCGGGGGCTACACAAATGAATATGTGTTTATTATAACACAGAAAGTGAGAAATCACAAATGAATAATTTAATTCCATTTGACTATCACGGCAAAGAGGTTCGCATAGTTTCAGTTGATGGCGAACCATGGTTCGTTGCAAAAGATGTGTGCGATATTTTGGAACTTGATATTTGTCAAATACGCCGTCTTGACGAGGACGAAAAGGGGTTGCATTCAACGCAGACCCTTGGCGGTATACAAGAAATGTCCATCATCACAGAATCAGGTTTATACAGTTTAACACTCGGCAGTAAGAAACCAGAAGCAAAGCCGTTCAAGCGTTGGGTAACACATGAAGTCATCCCAGCAATCCGCAAGACCGGTACATATTCAGCGAAACCCATGTCACAAGTTGAAATGTTGGCGGCACAGGCACAAGCAATGGTTGAACTGGAGCGTAAGACCAATGAAGCGAAGCAGATTGCCACCGATACTAAAACCGCTGTCACAACTGCCCTTAATGTTTTGGCAACGCCACCGGAGGCAGATTGGCAGGAGGCAACAAAAGACAGGATAGTTCGCATTTGTAAAGAAAATGGATTATCTTATCTGAAAGTTTATGATGCGCTTTACAGAGAACTTGAGCACGGCACTAATACCGATTTAAAAGCAAGAGTGAGAAATAAGAAAGCACGTTTAAAGAAAGCAGGAGCGACGGCAAAAGAGCTTGGCAGGATAACCGAGCTTTATATCGTGGCACATGAGTCAAAGTTAAAACTTGCCTTTGACGGTATTACAAGGCGATATGAAGCCAAATATTCAGCTTTGAATTTTCCAAAGGGAGCAGCGTAATAGGAAATTAATGTATAAAAGAAAGGAGATGATAAATTGATTATGCCGATGAAAGCGCGCCTTATCATGGCGGGTAAAACACAGCGCTGGATGCTTGACCAACTTCACAAAAACGGTTTTTCTAAACTCGCCGAGTGCACACTATCAAACATCAACTCCAATAAATACTATGTCGGATGTTCAAAAGCTGTGCTAGAAGCGGAAGATAAAATTCTGAAAGAAGTTGAGAACGTTGCCTAAAGTTAGAGTGGCTGTTTCCATGCGCTACAATACGGAAACCGGAGAGACAAAATTTAAATATGCGGACGTGGAAAAGGAAGAATTTAACCGTGCAATTCAGAAGATATTCGCACCGTATTTCAAGGAGCACACACCAATTACTTAATCTATTAAAGCCATTTTTAAAGTACGTTGCGGGTGAAATGCAACCATGTAATGCACAAGGAAGTTTAAACGATATCTCAAAATAAATTTATGAGGTGCGTTATGAACTATTCAGAAATATTAAGTAATCCATTTGCTTATTGGGTTAATTATGAAGTGCCACGGTTGCCATTGATTGCACAAGACCTGTTAAGTCCTATCACTGACTATGACAACAAACTTTTAACCGGCAATAAAGATTATAATTCCACAGCGCATGAAATCTATATCAATACCTTTTGCTTTTACCGCGACAATTATGACAAAGGGGTTGCATTATGATTAAGATTTTTGTTTTGTTTGCAGTTGCGGCATTGGCTTATGTGTCAATCAAGAATTTTAAGCAGCACTACACAATTGATGCAGTCATGCAACTTATTCTTGCACTTGTAATTTTGGTTGTTGGTGGTATGTCGTGAATGCATTAAATAAATCGGTCAGTATCGACCATATTGATTTATCTTATCTGCCTAATACAGACGTGTGCATGGCTAATTTTATCCCCGGCAATGGCGAAATGATGAAACGTAACGCTGTTGCCGCGATGGTTGGAACATTACTTCAATCGATTGTTGAGCAGAAAATATTATCCAAAGAGCAAGTTTTGGAAATCTATTGCAAGGCGGTAACGCCTGATTAAAAGGAGAAGCTGAAAATGAAAGATACCGGAATTACAAGATACATTGATAATTTAGGGCGCATTACTATACCCCGTGAAATTCTAGCATCACATGACATTATGCCAAAACAGAAAGCTGAAATCTATGTTGAAGGCAATGACGTAATCGTTGAAAAACCCGATGTGGATGCTGGTGTAGTGCGCAGGATTGACCCATTGGGACGCTTAACAATTCCACGTGAAGTGCTCAATCGGTTTGGTCTAAAATGCAGCCGAAAAGGTGTAAAAGGTTCTGCCGTGAGATTTCTTGTTGATGGGCAAAAAATAATTGTCAGGAAGGAACTTGATGAACTCCATGAGTGAACTGAATGACATGCTTTATCGCCTACGCAACGCAAAAGACCCATTACATCAAGTCACAATTGAATCCCAATTGAACGATATTTCAAGGGCTGACGTGTGTAGAATAGCCAAGTCTTATGGGATAGAGATTAAGCACAGCTGCCTTTTTGGAGTGAAAAAGAACCTAGTCAATCACGATAAGATCATGGAACTGTATTTAGAGGGGTTTGGCGATTATGCAATATCAGATACCTTAAACATTGCACGGTCAACTGTTCGATACTGGCGCTCACAGAACGATATGCCGCCGATAGGAAAGGGGAAAACGCAATGTGCAAACAATGTAAGGAATGCGTTAAATGTTGGGTAGACGTTAATCTATGTACCTCGTGCCATGATGAATGCCCCATTTACATAAGTGATCGGACATATCATGACCAAATCATAAAGGAACGTGCAAGAGAAAGCGAATTTCTAGGAGGTTTAGTTGATTCAATTGCACGGTGCAATATGCGTCGGAATTATCGCCACGCAACAGCAGGAGGTACATTTGATGAATGAAGTAAATATTTCAATGTTGAAAACCCGCGGCATATGCAAGCCAGATGATACGCGGCTAGTCTCTATCGCACAGGCTAACGTAGACAAGGTAAACCTGTTTATCCGTATTAACCAAGTAAAAGCAAAACAAGGCGGGATAAGCGGTATGGCGGCGATTACAAAGGCTATTGTTGCTAAGAACGTACTTGAAATGTTAGAGATACCATCATGACCGCGCTAATTATGTTTGCCTTGATTGGTGGCATGTGCCTATTTGGAATTTTAGGTTGTCTAGTCTGTGGGGACGAAGAGAATGCCCGTCCGTGTACCAGCACGAACGGGCAAGAGAACTAACCTATTAATTTACACCGCTATTATACAGCGGATTTGAAAGGGTTGTCAATTATGAATTTAGATATTCAGTCTATTTCCGACAATAAAATTCAAGCAATGCATGAAAGTGGCGAAATTCAGAAGCGTATCGAGGATGATATTAGCAAAACCGTTTTAAGCGCGATTGATAGTGCACTCAGTGGTTATGAAATCAAAAGGGAAATTGAAAAATCTGTTTCTGAGAATGTTTCAAGCATCGTCAAAGAAATCGGGTTTTCAGGTTATAACGGGTTTATTGCTCAAACCATCAAAAAAATTACTGAGGGTGTCATGCGTGAGGATGTGGCGCAGAAAATTCAAAAGACTTTCAATGATCTGCTAATTGTCAAACACGAGGGCATCAAACTTTCTGAAATTTTTGAAGTATACCGTAAATGGGTATGTGAGAACACCGAAGATGACGAGAAGTACGACAGGCAGCATTTTGTGTGTGATATTGATACAAAAGAGGATGACGCTTTTACTCATTATACAGTTATTTTTAATTGCGAAGAGTTCAAAAGTTACCAAAGTCCTGAAATTAAATTTATTCTTTGTACTTATGGAAAGCAAAAAAAGACTAACATTTCAAGACTTGAACTAGACGGCGACGATGTTAAGGGAAAATTTAAACTTGGGAGGTTTGACGAGGTTCAATCTCTGCTGGCAAACCTGTATTTTAATGAAACTGAAATCATTTTGGACGTTGACGACATAGACGATGATAACAGCTATGACGTTGATGATTGATAAGCAGGAGGTTGTCAAATGATTGCTGACAACAGTTTTAACCACGCACAGGCTCAGCGTGAGAGCCAATTACCACATGAGGACAAAGTTATAGGTAAATGCGAAAACTGCCACAGTGACGTGACAGAACCCCATTGGGAAGATGGATACGGAAATCTGTTTTGTGATGAAATTTGTGCAGAGCAGTTTTACGAAATAGTTGAAAGAAAGAGGTTTAATCAATGAAATTATCAACAATATCTGAAAAAGGATGCTTAGGCATCAAGGAATTTGAATGCAAACCCGGAAAATTTACTCTTATCAAAGGCGGGAGAGGCGTAGGTAAAACATCGGTTATTGAAACACTTAAAATGTTTTTTACCAACAAATTTGACCGTTCTGTTTTTGTCAACAGCGATTCCGAAAAAGGTGAGGTTATACTCGCATTTGACGATGGTATGACTGCGAAGAAAATTTATCATCCTGCTGGCGGAACCCCTTATGCCAACATCGACAAGGATGGCATGAAGCCAAAGTCGCCTGAGAAGTACCTTAAATCGCTCATGTCGGACGCGCAGATAAATCCTATATCTTTTATTGGATTGCCGGAAAAAGAGCAGACAGAAACCATTTTAAACACTATTCCCATGAACCTGACACTTGAGCAAGTTACTGAAATTTGGGGTGAAGTACCTGAGGGCATAGACACCGACCAACATGCCCTGAAACTCTGCAAAGCAATTGAAAACTTGTACTTTGGCAAGCGAACCACCATCAATGCAGAAATCAAGGGTTTAAACGCAAATATTACTGATCTCAAGGCAAAGTTACCAGACGGATATGACGTTGAAGCGTGGCGTAATGCCAAAGCGACTGATATGATGCAAGAAATCAACGAGGCAACGGAGCATAACAAATATGTTGTCAATTATAAAAACCTTGTTGAACAGGCAGACCACCAAAAGAGCAATATCAAAGTTGTTGCAAATGCTGAAACTGCCACGAAGCAAGCACAGATAGATAGCCTCATGGAAAAGATAGAGCAACTTAAAACAAATCAATTGTCTATTTCAAATAAAGTTACATCCGATTGCGCCGCCGTGGATGAAAATGTTTTAAAGGCTCAGACATGGCTTGACGAAAACAAGGAAATCGAAATTCAACCATTGCAGGATAAGGCAGAGGAAATAGAGACAATGAAGGGATTTGTCTTGTTCGCGGATGACCTTACATGCAAGAAAATTTCTCTGGAAAGCAAAGAAACCGAAGAAAAAGACCTCACTTTCAAGATCGGTCTTGCACGTAGTGAACCAGCTAAATTACTTAAATCTGCAAAGATGCCAATTGAGGGATTAGGCATTGACGGTGCCGGGAATATCAGTATCAATGGCAGACCAATCAAAAACTTATCTGATGGCGAAAAAATTGAGTTTGCTTTGAACATTGCAAAAGCAACATCCGGTCCGCTGAAACTTATTCTTATAAACGGATTTGAAGCCTTGAATCCAGCCGAGCAGCAGAAATTTATTGATTCTGTCACTGATGATGAATACCAATACATTATTACATGCGTGGCAGATGGTGAGCTAAGTGTCACAACTGGCGAACACATCAACATCAAATAAGGAGGGCTTATGAATATTTCAGAGCAACTTTTAAAAGTTCAGTCGGAACTTAAAGCCCCAAAAGGTCAATTCAACGACTTTGGTAAGTATAAATATCGCAGTTGTGAGGACATTTTGGAAGCTGCAAAGCCCCTTTTAAAAGAAATCGGGCTGACACTTACGCTTGACGATAAAGTTGAGCAAATAGGCACTCACAATTACATACAGGCAACGGCAACGCTCACTAATTTGGAAAAGCAAACAATATCCAATCATGGTTATGCCCGTGAAGCCGAGACAAAAAAAGGTATGGACGATAGTCAAATCACTGGCACAACGTCAAGTTATGCCCGTAAATATGCGCTTAATGGGCTATTCCTGATTGATGATACCAAGGATGCAGACACAGACGAGTATCAAAAGCAACAGGATAAGCCTAAATCACAACAAGATAACAAGCAACGCCAACAATCAAACCCGCCGCAGAGTGCCACACAGCCACCACAGCATCAAAAGCATACACGGGCTGAAATTGTGACGCTGATAAATGAACTTTTGTTTACCAAGTATGCCGAAAATGCACCGGAAATGTGTATGCCTATAACCGGATATAAAGATGCAAGTGACATCCCAACAGATCAATTGGGAGCCGCACTGAAAAAGGTTAAGGCTGCACAATGACAATCAAGTTTGACCGCGCGAGGTGGTTTGATGATAGTGACGGGTTTTGGCTGTCTTTAAAGGTTGATAACCCGCGCGTGGTAAGAGAATTTGTACAGTCAATGAAGCCTAAACCTTATGTTGCAGAAATCAAGGAATATCGTGAAAAGCGTTCACTTGATGCCAATGCTTATTTTTGGGTGCTTGCTGGTAAACTTGCCGCTATATTAACGCAAGGCAAAACCATTGTATCACCGGAAGAAATCTATTGTTCTTACATACCAAGAATCGGTGACAATTCGCAGACTGTTCCCATTCGAGACGATGCAAAAGAACAATGGATTAAGGCATGGCAAGCGCACGGCAAAGGCTGGATATGCGAAGATTTAGGCAGTAGCAAGTTAGATGGCTATACCAATATAATCTGTTACTATGGCTCGTCTGTGTATACTACAGCTCAAATGTCGCGCCTTATCACGCTTGTTGTGCAAGATTGCCAAGACCAAGGCATAGAGACTTTAACCCCTAATGAACTGAAAAAGTTAGAAGAGAGATGGGAAAGTTGAAAAAAATATTTTGGCATATTTTTTCAAGATTAAGACTTTGGTATCTTTACCACGGCGATATTCCATTATCTGAACGTGACGCGGATTATAAATGCCCTAATTGTTTTTGGGATAGCACAGATTTAGATTGCAATGATGATTGTTGTCTTCGATGCACAGACATTAGTTACGATGGTGAGGGCAATAGGTCATGGATAGAGCACTGGAAATGCCCAAGATGTGGAACAATTTTTAAGGTGTATGACAGCGAATGAGAGAATGCTACATTTGTGGCTCTACATATTGGCTTGAACGACACCATGTATTCGGAGCATCCAACCGTGACAACTCTGAAAAGTATGGAATGGTTGTTGACTTATGCCATTTCTGCCACAATGAACCGCCAAATGGCATACATCACAACCGCACCAATGAATTGAAATTGAAACGTGAATTTCAACAGCGATTTCAGGATGAACACCCCGAGTTAAATTTTATTGAGATATTCGGTAGGAATTATCTTTAGGAGGAAAATAAATGTTAAATGTAGTCGCATTGAATGGCAGATTAACCGCTGATGTAGAATTACGTCATACCAACAGTGATATACCCGTATGCAGTTTTACCCTTGCATTGGACCGTACATATCAAAAGCAAGGTGAGCAGCGTCAAGCTGATTTCATTGACATTGTGGCCTGGCGGAATACTGCTGAGTTTGCATCGAAGTATTTCCGAAAAGGGCAACTTGTGGCGATCGAGGGTTCTATTCAAACCCGCACATATACCGATAATCAGGGCAACAAGCGCAAGGCATTTGAAATAGTTGCTAACAATGTTCATTTTGCCGAACCACGACGTGACGGCAGCGGAAATGGACAACCATCTGGTGGCTATGAAAACCACCAGCTGCAACCTACATCAGTTCCAGCCAGAGATAGTGACTTTGTGGAGATAGATGCTGGGGATGATTCTGACCTTCCTTTCTAAAATAGCCAAAAACAATAAACTTTTGGGGCGGTCGTTTATCGGCTGTCCCACCCTAGGAGGTAGATATTACGGCAGAACGCAGGATGTTTGCAAAAACAATTATAGACAGTGACGCATTTCTTGATATGCCACAATCTACACAATTATTATATTTTCACCTTTCTATGAGAGCTGATGATGATGGATTTATCAATAAGCCAAAGGCAATTATGAATATGGTTGGTTGCAAGGATGATGATATAAAAATTCTTATTGCAAAGAAATTCATTATTCCGTTCGAAAGTGGCATTGTGGTTATCAAGCATTGGAAAATCCACAATTATATTCGCAACGATAGGTATATTGAAACGAAATATAAGGGGGAAAAGTCCGAACTAACACTAGACGAGAACAACGCTTATCACGCTTTGGCAACCGATGGTATACCAAGTGACAACCAAATGGACACCCAGGTAAGGTTAGGTAAGGTTAGGGTAGGTAAGGTTAATACTATTGCGCAAATGTTTATTGATTTTTGGAGTGTGTACCCAAAAAAGAAAAGTAAGGGCGACGCAGAAAAAGCATGGAAAGTAATTAAGCCCAATGCTGATCTATTAGCAAAAATTCTTGTTTCTATTGAGCAAAGCAAAAAATCTACTGATTGGCTAAAAGAGGATGGCAAATATATTCCCTATCCTGCTACATGGTTAAGAGCCAAAGGATGGGAAGACGAAACCACACCACCAACAAGTACCACGCCTGATTATTCCAAGAGCAAAGACTTTTTTGGAGAATAACTATGATTGATGAAACGATAGAGCGCATCAAGGCACAGAACCCACCCAAAGACGGTGATTACATAGGTGAAGACGGGTTTTTATACTGTGGCAAGTGCCATACACGCAAGCAGCGGGATATAACAATTTGTGAAGTCAAGCAGATTGTACCAGTTATATGTCAATGCAGAGCACAGGAACTCGAGGCTGAGAAAGAGCAAGTACGCCGCCGCGAAATGCAAACCCGCATCAAAAAACTTATCAGCGAGGGCGTATACGAATTAGGCTTTGCACTTAACACTTTTGATAATGACGACAATAAAACCCCGAAAATATCGAATACATGCCGCAGATATGTTGACAAGTGGGATGAGGTCAAGGCTAAAAATATCGGGCTTATATTTTACGGCCCTAAAGGCACAGGAAAATCATTTTATGCCTATTCAATAGCGAATTCACTTATTGCAAAAGGTGTGCCGGTTTGCATTACATCATTCACGAGGCTTTTAAGCGCCGCTGTAAATTTTGATAAAAGGCAATCTGTAATTGACCGATTGAATATTTATGATCTGCTAGTGCTTGACGATGTGGGCGTAGAACGCAATACAGACTATTCGGTTGAGCAAATGTTTAACATCATCAATGGGCGGTACGGAGTTAAAAAACCTTTGATTATTACAACCAACAAAGAAGCCAGTGAGTTCTCTAACCCGTCAGATATCGCTTATGGCAGGATTTATGACCGCATCTTGGAAATGTGTCCAGTGAGAATTAAAATCGGCGGAGAGAGCCGCAGAACCGCCATAGCAGAGAAGCAACGTGACGAGTTTATAAAGATTTTGGAGGAGTGAAATGAAAGTATTAGTTGCGTGTGAAGAATCGCAAGCCGTGACAATAGAATTACGCCGATTAGGGCATGAGGCTTATTCATGCGATATTATTCCGTGCAGTGGCGGTCACCCCGAATGGCATTTGCAGCAGGACGTTTTACCGTTGCTGGAGCAGAAATGGGATATGATAATTGCTTTTCCGCCATGTACATATTTAACCACAACGGGAAATCGGCACTTCAGTTTACGAATGAATCCACCCGAAAAAGTAGCTGCACGAATCAAAAAGCGCAGCGCCGCCGAAAAATTTTTTCTGATGTTCGCAAATACGAATTGTGAAAAGATCGCTATTGAAAATCCTGTTGGCTATATGAATACGCACTATCGAAAGCCTAATCAGATTATTCAGCCTTATTATTTTGGAGATCCATTTGAAAAGCGCACATGTTTGTGGCTTAAAGGATTACCAAAACTTGAACAAACAAACGTTGTTGACACACCGCAGCGGCAAATATTAAGAAGCGGAAAATCAATGCCATCATGGTATAGCAAGGGTGGAAAAGACCGGCAGAAAAACCGCAGTAAAACATTCCCCGGTATTGCTCGTGCTATTGCTGAACAATGGGGAGGTAAAATATGACACCTAATGAAATTGCTACCGAATGGACGGCGCAGAGCATGGCACAGAGCATGGGATGGGATGGGAAAGGTAAAAGTCCACTGCGACCATGCTATGAACTTGCTAAAGAGTTTGAGAGAGCCACCACAGTCGCGCGAATTTCAACTACAAGGCAAGTTTAGAGTTAAATCAAGTAATTTACCGCCGAAAATAAACAAGCGTCAGAATTGAAATATGGAGGGATACACGGTGGATATACTTTGTACTTCATGCTTGCACGAGGGCGGAATCAGCGTATCGGAAAATGAAGCAACAATTTTATGCAGGCTTGATGAGCCAAAGCAGTGGTTAGATATGCAGGATGTTCATCACTGAAAGCAATATGAAAATAGCCAAAAACAGTAATGGAGGAATCAACACCAATTGAATAAATATCATGCCAAGAAAACCACCATTGACGGTATCGCCTATGACAGCAAGTTTGAAGCGAATCGACATCAAGAATTGAAATTACTGGAACGGGCGCACGTTATTTCGGGGTTACAGAGGCAAGTCAAATTTGAACTGATACCCAAGCAAAAAGGTGAACGCGCCTGCTGTTACATAGCTGATTTTGCTTATTTTGAGGGAAAAAAGTTGATTGTTGAGGATACCAAAAGTAAGGCAACGATGACGCCGGAGTATGTAATCAAGCGAAAGCTGATGAAGCAAAAATATCCTGAGTATGAGTTTAGAGAAGTTGTGAAGTCGTGAGTAAACCAACTCTGATCACTCACGCACACGCAATATGCCAAAAGTGTGGGCATGAGTTTTGCAGTTGTGAAATCCGCATATGCCCGCAGACAAGTAAGCCAATATGCCGGTATTGCTGCATGAAGTGTGAGAACAGCGTAACGGTTAGTACATGGCAAGAATGTAAATTGAGGGAGGAAATAATTTATGAATCAGCAGAGAATTGACGAGATAAAGGTACTCTATAATGCGGCAATTAAAAAGCCATTAAGTTTTAGATTTATCACATCAGAACATTGCAAATTTATCGAACGTATTTATCAAATTTTTCTGGAACTGCTTGCAGAGATTGAGAAATTGCAAAAGTTCTGTAATGAATGGTGCTTGAGTGAAGATCACTTTCAAGAAATTTCTGCTCAAATTGACTGTGCAAACGGCAAAATTAAAGAGTTGCAGGAGAAGCAGGCGGCGAAAGAGCCAAGGCAAGAACCAACTGACGGTCCATTTGGGAAAGGGTTTATTCTTAGCTGCCCTATTTGCAAACAATCGCTTAACATGACTGACAAATACTGCCGAGCATGCGGTCAAAAACTCAAGTGGGAGGAATGAACGATGAGCGTTGAACGATTGACAGCAGATGAAGCGGACGACTTAATTAATGCCCTAACAAAAGCAGTAGTTGACTTACGCACTGAAAACGCCGCCCTTAAATCCGAGCGTGATGTGGCGGTGAGGGCGTTGGAAATGGCGAGCGATCATGTGGATTCAGAAAGTCAGCCGAGATATTCTAAATACCCAAGCAATATGACAACGTCAGATATATTTATCCAACAGGCAAGGGAGGATTTGCAGAAATGAGAGAATGCAGCGGCTGTGACTGGATGAAAGGTCTTGAAGATAGCGAGGGCAATATGATTTATTTTTGTATGAACTGTGACAGTGGTGCTTACTGCAATGAAACTGGAATATGCGGGAATTGTGATTTAGACGATGACGAGGAGGCAGACCATGAATGAAATGTCACCGCAGGAATGTGCGGAACAGTTGGAAATGTTATTGGATTGGCCAACCTTAAAAAATCCGATCTATACTGATGCAGTTCATTATTCCGCTGCCCTTTGCCACAAACTCGCGGCGGGTGAACTGGTGGAAGTAGTTCATGCACACTGGAATATTGTCAACAAACAGTATTTTTGTACTGCATGTGGTGATGAAAACGAGGAATCAACTGAATTTTGCCCTTGTTGCGGGGCTGATATGGACGGAAAGGATGATAACAATGCCAAGTGATTATATCAGCAAGTCAGCGCTATTGAAAAGTATTTCAGTAGATTATCCGTCTGTGATTAACGCCATTAATGACGTGCCTACCCTTGACCTTGTCCCTACTCCGTTAAAGTGTGGGGAATGCATTTATTGGAAAGACAGGCAGATACAAATGCAAGATGGTACATGCAGAGATTACGGTTCGGATGATGAATATTATGTAGACAGTGCAAAGGGAATAAATGTTAGTAGCCATTGTACATTACACGGATATGAAAACGAAAGTGGATCATGGTTTTGGTCAAAAGCGGATGATTTTTGTAGCCGGAGTGAGCGAAAGGATGGTGCAAAGTGAACATTGAAAAGCCGAAAGTATTTTGCCCTTGGTGTAACAAAGAAATGAGAGTTACCTACGAGGAAGATAGAAATTATAAGGCTATATGCTACCACTGTGAAAAAGCTGTCACATTCAAGGATAAAAGCTTTGACAGTACAATCGAAACACTGAATCGCCGCACCCAACCCGACAACTCGCCCGAAGCCCGTATATTAGTTTGGGCGGCATGGAACGCTTTACAACTTTTATTTGGCATACCTGATGCACAGAAAGCGTCAGAATTACTAATGCAAGCTATGGATTTGATGGATAAACAACCCGACAACCCGCCGCTTAATTGTGATGGATGTGTACACAACGGCTATAGTATGTTAGGAAAATATTTAGGCGGGAGTAAATGCTATGCTTGCCGCAGAAACCCTTATACCGCTGATAACTATGCACACAAGCTGGAAAAGGATGGTGACGAGGGATGAGTTTCCATAAAATAATATATGCCAAGTGTCCATACTGCAAAGCAGAACAACCGTGGGCAAGTTCAGCAGCATGTAACCAGTTTTCTTCCGGCGAAGAAACATATACTTGCAAATCATGTGGAAAGCCTATGATAATCAAAGCCACAGAAATTATGAGGTTTACTGCTCGAAAGGCAGGTGACCGCTGATGCCTGATATTTTAGCTAAAAAGTCCTATCATGTCAAAGGATTTATCACAACCACAGTTGAAATTTTTAATGCAAATAGCAAAGAAGAAGCTGAACAACGAGGCTTTGAACTGATTGCTGATTTACTTAACTGCACCGGATATGGAAATTACAACCTTGAAATGGTGGAGGTGCAAGAATGAAAAAAAGTCAAATCTATCTTTAAAATCATCCTGCTAATCCTATTTATTATGTGCATGAGCTATTTTATTTATGGCGTATGGGAACAAGATATAGGCGTGATGTGTGCAACTGGGTTCCCATCTTTGGGGTACTTAATAGTTATGTATGGGGAGGAGCATGGTTAAAATGTCGTTGACAGCAGAAGACCTAAGGGAAATAGCCATGGAGGATATGGCAGACAGGAAAGCCATTACAAGAGCTGATTATAGAGTACATGACGTTCTACAGAGTGAATGGCGAACGCTTAACAGAGCAGTCAAGGGTGAATGCACGACAGACCCCTATACCGAGGATTATGATTTGAAACATGGTGGAATACGGCGATATGAAAACACAGTACCAACTCAGCACATCCGCTATGATGTGGAGGTTATAAAAAATATTGTGCAGTTGCATGATAGTGGAATATCATTACGCCAGGTTTCTAAAATGTTAAAAGTGCCAAGTGGAAGTATCGGATTATTATACAAGACAGGGAAAAATATGGAGGTAACGGATGCCGAATAAACGTGACTTGAATTTAAGCGAGTACAATATAAGCAAATATGCTTATCATGAACTATTTGCCTTTTGTTTACAATACCCTGAAAAGAAGCGTCAACTTGTAAACACTAGAAATGCATTAGGATGTCAACAGTATTCTGATATGCCACACGGTAGTACCGTAGGCAATCCCACAGAGCAAGCAGCAATTAAAGCAATTAAGTTATCGGCAGATACGGAATTGATTGAGCACACGGCGTTTGAGGTTGATTCTGGGCTATATCAATGGTTATTACTGGCAGTTACAGAAGACGTACCTTATAAATTTTTGAAATCTTTAAAAAGTATTCCATACTATGAAAAGGGATTTTACAAGGCTCGAAGAAAGTTCTTTTATTTGTTAGCAAAAAAGAAAGGAATGATTTAGTGTTAATTATTGTAATTATTTTATCGATAATATTAATTGGCTCAATTATATTAGGCATAAAGAGCAATGATATTAGTCCATATGGTGATTGGCCGTGGGTGATAGCTATAATAGTGGGGTTAATTTCTGGAATGGCAGTTTTAATTATTGCAGCGGTGTGGCCTGCGGAATATGTTGATAGTCAATCTTTTATCAGAAAATACTATTCCGTGGAGCAAACGATATCAGATCGTAGCCCAAACAACATTGAAAACGCGGCATTAACAAGCGATATCATCAAGATAAACGCCAGTTTAGTAGAGTATCAGTATTGGGATAAGACTTTTGTAGGTGATACTATTGATAATCGAGTGGAAAAATTAAAACCATTAAAATAGCCGTTATTAGGACATGGTTTAGGTTTATTATAGTATCAGTGGTAATTTACTTATTGACTTTTTCATTTGAATTCATCCTCCAATTCCCTTCTTCAATC
>JGI24139J26690_1000003_pt1 | contig 46165 bp, 48 predicted proteins | sample BarGraIncu00221A_FD_26690 | JGI IMG/M metagenome (IMG submission 26690)
AAACCTATATTAAATGATACTATTAAAGTAACTAAAAGTGAAACTAATCCTGAAGGTAAAGTTCAATTATTAAATATTAGAAAAGGAGTAATGTCTGATACTAGGGGTTTAGTAAATCCTAGTACACTAAATATAAATAATAAGAATGATAAAGTAGATGGATTATATGTAATGTTACAATCTACGGATAATAGTTATACACTATCTCCTATACGACAAAATACTTTAAAAGAAAGTTATACTAGAAGTCTTATGGATGATACTGATTATAAACCTTTAGATTATGCTAAAAAAGTTATTAAAAATATTCTATTTTCTAATTATAATAAAGATTCGGTAAACTTCCAAGTAGGCGACAGGATTAGCGACAACGGTGCTTCTTTTAGAAGTCTTTCATTTGATGAACGAGACATTGCACATGAAATTATAAATAATAATATTACTAATATTATTAAAACTAATAGATTTAAAAATATAGTTATATGTAAGAATACTGCTGATACAAATGATTATCCTTATTTTAAAGCATTTAGTACAGGTTCTATAGATGGTACTGACTTAGTAACTTTTGTTATGTATAAGACTTTTGCTAATGGGGTAGAGATGCTTCATAATATTAGAGTTAAAGGTGATAGACTTACATATACTAATTCTGATATTACTAATTCTAAAAATATTAGTGATAGAATTAAATATATGAAAGGTGAACATATTAATGAAATTTATAGAAATGATGAATTTAATTTAGATTTAAATAGTGATACTGATTTAGATAAATTAGATGAAGTATTAGATTCATTAGGAGGTTTATTACGTCAAACAAATTATGGAGAAAATGGTATAGTAAACTTTTCAACTAATAGTAAAGAAGCCGGTGATGAAACTTTTACTGATCCTATTACTAATATAACTTATGACAATGCTACAGATCATGCATTAAATACTCAAGCAGTATATAATTATATTGGTAATGTTCATGATGAACAAGGTAATATACTTACTAATATGGATTTATTTGGAAATAATAAACTTAGATTTGATATAGATTCTGAGGGAGTTACTTCAATTAAAAAAGGAGAAATAGATAATCCATTAAATACAATTCCTAGTAATACTGAATTTAAAGAATTAGTAGGCGTTATAAATAATATTGATGAACAACTAAATAAGGATTTTGAAGGTAAAGTAATTGCAACTCATAAAGGTTATACTGATGTAAATCCTGATGTTATTGCAAATATTACTCCTATTAAAAACTTTGATGGTAGTCTTACTTTTGATTATGGTTATACAGATAATTTTATAAATAGTCTTTATAATAAAAGTAAAATTAATAATCCATTAGTAAGTATATTACATGAACATGTTCACTCAGTTATTATATCTGCTGTAAATCTTGCTAAGAATATAGAACAAAAAGAAGTATTAATTAAACATAATAATGATTTAGTTCAACAATTTCTTACATCATTTAAAAAAGATTTTGATAATAATTTTTATTCTGATAAAACTAATTTTACAGTAAATGATGAATTTGTATCTGAATTAAAAAAACAATTTGATATTACTAGTGATGCAACAAATACAGCCAATACTAAAATTAGAAATTTAGTAACTAATATAATAGGTAAAATACAAAATGATTTAGATAAGGCAAATGAAAACTTTAAAGATGGTAAAAGAGATGATAGTGCATTAGCACAAGAACTTTATACTTACTTTAGTAATCCATTTGTAATGAGTATATTTAGTAAAACTAAGAATACAGAATTTAATTACGATAGAAATGAAAATAATAAAGGAACATTTATTGATAAATTAGTTGATTTATTAATGTCTGTTTATAATAAAATATTATCTACATTAAATATAAATACTACTGATAACTATACTAAATCAGTAAAAGATATGTTATCTGACTTATATTATGCTATGGGTAATGATACTAAACAAACTATAAATACTAATCAAACAGAAACTCAGGAAATTAAAACTGAAACTCCTATAGAAAATAAAGAAGATATTATTGAAGATATGCCTACTAATAAAAGAAATAGACGTAATGTAGAATTATTAGTTTCTAATTTGGATAGTCAAAATATAAATAGTATCTTTGCAAATAGAAGTCTGTCTACATGGGTAGAGGACTCTACAGATGATTCAAATTTAAAATTATGCTAACTATTTAATTACAAAAAATTATTCATTATGGCGAAGTTATGTAACATAACACCTCAAATATTCAATGGCACTGAATATGTTGATAGTAAACTTTTCACTTCTGTAAATACTGATCTTAAACAACAAGGTTTAAAAGGTATAGCACTAAGAAATAAGACTGCCGATATTTATAATAACTATAGTTCTAAAGATTTTATTAATACATTTGGAGATTGGAAATTATATCAGTCTGTAAAGTTTAATAAACTTACAGATGAACAAGCAAATGTATTTAATAATACTTATAATGGAAATATTTATTTACTAGAAAGTAAATTAAATTTATTAGCATTAAATGATTTATACGAACCTATATTGCATACTGGATTAGATTCTTCTTTTGGTATTATAAGTACAGTTAATCAACTTACTAATAGACCTATTGCTACTTTCACTAATAATAGTGACTTAGTTAATATGGCTAATAAATTAAATCTTACAAAAGAACAATTACAAAGTAATATTCTCGAAAGTAAAGATATTTATTTACAGGAAGAAAACCAATACTTAACTCCTAAAACATTAGATAGAATCACTACACCCAGTGATTCTATTGGTGCTTTATATGGTTTAGAAACTAAAACTGCACAAGATAATTTAAAATTAAATACTGATAATCTTACTTATAATGTTGAAGAACTTTCTGATACTTATGATGAAGCTGAAATAAATTTGGTTGGTAAATTAACTGCATCTCTACTTATATCTGATTTAGATTCATTAAAAAACTTAGTTACTACTTTATCTGAAAATGATATTAATAACTTTGTTCAGAATAAAAAGATTAATGAATTTATAGTTAGTAAGATAGATAATTTTACACAAAGTATTGAAGATATATTTAATACTAAAATATCAAATACTACTTCTGATATTGAAAAAGAATCATTAGAAACTAAGAAGAATAGTCTTATAAATAATTATTCTGATCTAATGGATACTTTAGAATATCAGGATGAATTAGGAAATTATTCATTTTTATATAGATCTGTATTATCTTTATTAAATAAAGATTATAATATTGCAGTTAAGTATGAAAATGAAATGTTAGTTACTGAAAGTGATGGAGAAAATGGATTCATTACTGAAGAACTAAATAGTGCTAATTGGAATGATCGTGATGCTCTTAGTATTAATAGAAGTAATACTGTTGCACAAGAAATTAAATTTCAAATTGCACAAAGTATAAGTAAAGATTATATTGCTAATATTACTGAACAAAGTAATGAAAAAGCAAAATATGGTATAAATGAACCATTATCTATTAATGATGTATGGAATACATTTATAAGTATTATAGTAAATAATCCTACAAAGGATAGTATTGTCAATGCATTAAAATCTGTAAATACTAGAGATTATAATGGTAACTTAGATACATTTATTACTAACTTAGAATCCGATACTAATCTATGGAATAGTTTTTATAGTAGTGTATCACTTGCAGTAGTATCTGTAAATAAATTACAAATGGGTACTTCTAATGATGGTAATCATATTATACTAGATACTCAAGTTGCTAACTATAATGCCTTTGCTAAGAATATATCTCTACAACAATTAAAACTTACTTTACAAGTAAATAGTGAAACTAATCCTGATTACTTAGGTAATATATTAGTTGATACTAAGAATAAAACTGGTAATCAAATAAGAGATCAATTTAAAAATGTAGAAAAATATAATCCCAATGTTTCTACAATGGATATGATTGAAGCAATTAAAAAACTTCCTTTAGAATCTAAGAATGGTAGTCTAAATAAATATCAATGGATTGAAAATAGACTTACTCAATTAGGATTAAATGGTAAAATTAATATGAATGATATACATTTGTTTATATCAGGATTACTAGGAACTAATACCAATATTAATACTGATCCTTTTTCTAAAACATTAATAGGAAATAAATCTCCATTAGATGTATTAAGAGATCAAGTAAATAAAGAAACTAATCCTGATACTAAAAATGCAAAACTTAGTGAAATAAATGCTATAGAAGAAAAGTATATACAAGTTTATAATAAAGTTATTAATGATTTAGTATATCTTACTAATAATTTAGTAAATATTAAAAACAATGGTAATTTCAATAAGTCATTTAATGAAAGAACTAGTATAAACTATTTAGCTAATATATCTACTATAAAAAATTATAAGAATATATCTCTTTCATATTTTAATGAAAATGGAGATATGGAATACTCTCCACAATATCCTTCATTCTTTACTACATTACTTAATTCAATTATTCCTATTAATGGAGAAATTAATTATGAATATGTAAAAGAAAAACTACATGACTATTTACAAGATCCATCATTAGCAAAAAATGATTTTCTTTATAATCATAATGGTGCAGGATTATTTAAAGTACAAAAAGATGTAAATGGTACTACAGTTATAAATGCTAAAACTGGATTACCAATTATTGATTCTATTAATCCTATAAATCCTACCTTTTTAAATAATATTAAAGCGTATCAATTAAGTGGAGTAGTATATAAAGATACTAACAAAGGAGCTAAATATGAATATGTTACAGGTGATAGTTGGAAAATAGTACAATTACAATCTGCATTGAAAGGAGAATTTATTATTCCTTCTTCTGATAGTTCTCGTTCTTATGTCTTATCTTTACCTAAATATGGATTAAAAAATATATTTACTGGTAAAGAAGGAACTTATGTATCTTATACTAAAATTATGAATCTAATAGGTTTATTAGATAATAATGGTAATATAGTTAGAAGAACTAAAGAATCTTTAAATAATGATAGTAAAATATATGGTGAAACTGTAGATAAAAATAATAATGTTATTGGTATTGAATGGAAAACTATTAAAGGACTTAAAGAAGAAAGAAATTTAGATTCTATAAACTTAGATACAGTTTTGAAACTTGATGATACTTTAATTAAACATTATGAAAAGTTTAGATCATCTAAACAAATTAATGCCATAAAAAGAACTGTAGATGTTGAATCAGATTTAATTAGACAATCTTATAAAGATATGTTTGATGTAACTTATTCAATAACTAAAGAAGGTATTAGATATGTAAATAAAGTTACTCCTAAATCAGATATACAGCAACAGGCAAATGAAGGTAAATTATCTGCTCCTAGAGATTGGTCTGGTAAAAGAACTAAATCTACTTATGCAAGTAGTGGATTAGAAATACAAGGTACTGCTAAACTTATAGAAAATAATATTCCTACAGGTAAAATATTTGAATTTAATAGACTTACTTATAATGGTTCATTAGATGGTAAGACTAAACAAAAGATAACTTTATCTGACTTTGCCAAAAATTATATTCATGGAGATTCTTATTCTCCTATAGATTTAATTGATTTAGTTGCTAGATCAAATAGAGAAACATATCCTATAGAAAAAATAGTTTCTGAACAAGAATGGGCTAATTCAAGTGATGAAGATAAAGCAAATAGTATTACTCCACAACAATTAAATAAAGATATTATATATGCTAAGTCTTTATTTGATAGAATATTTTATGACTTTCTTGATACAGTATTAGAAGAAAATCAAAAACGTTTTATTAGTGAAACTAATACTATTGCAGATGAACTTAAAAGTACTGTAGTAGATTATGTTCCACCTTATATTGATGGCACTTATGAAGGTGGTGATTCAGATTCTCCTAAACGTAGAGCTAATTTAATTAGTATGCACTTAGAAAGAAATATTACTAAAGCTGATGTTTCTAACAAAGAAGAAAATGATGAACTTACTCCTGAAGCAATTAAAAGACAATATAATCGTTCAATGCTTGAAGCATTTATTAATGATTATTTAATGTCTACTAATATTGGTGAAGATATTCTTTATGGTCGTCAATATGAGTATAAAGGATTTAAAGATACTAATAAACGTGTCAATGAAGTTATTAAGAATGGTAAATCTAATGACAGTACTAATACATTTAGTTCACTAACTATATCAGATATTGAAACAGTATCTAATATGTTGGACTTACTTAAGTCTAACAATGATATAAATAATACTACTCTTTGGGAACAATACGGAAAGGAAGCTAAAGTTGGTGATGGTTTATCTATGATTACGGTAGATGAATATATTAAACGACTTAAGTCTGTAAATATGTATTATGGTAAAATGAAGGACTATATTGATGCTCTTACAGACCCAAATACTAAGTTTTCACCTAATAAGTACAGTTATATAGCTGAACAATTAAAGTACTACTTATACACTAGGCAAGCCAATACTCAGGGATTACACAAAGGTCTTATGACATCTTATCAGGAAAAGAATAGTACAATTATTCTATTCCCTAAAATGTTTGCCGGAACACAGTATGAACCAATTATTAATTGGATGAATGAGAAAGGTATTAATGAACTAAATTATTTATCTGCTTCAAAAGTAGGTGGACAACCAGTTTATTCATTACATGACATCTATCGTAGTTCTGTTATGGGTAATCAAGCAAATACAAATTACAATCTGAAACTGTATAATGATAATGGTATATTGAGATTTGATGATCGTATTAATCGTAATGAAGATTTTACAGATACCAATAGAGTAAATATTGCAGATTATTTAATTACTTATAAACAATCTGATCTTAGAATACAACAAGATACTGTTCCTCATATATATAATAAAGAAGGTGTTTTATCTACTCAATTTTTAAAGAAAGTTTGGGTAAATATGAATAATGATGAAGATTATATAATTAATGGTAAAGAGTATAAAGGTAGAACTAATGATCATAGAGATGGACAAAGAGGTATATTTGAAAATATGCAAGATTCTATGTCTTATAATGCTGAACAAAATAGAGATATATTAATAGATCTATGGGGAGGTATTAAAAATGGAGAAATTCAATATGATGCACAAGGTAATATAAATTTAGATATTAAAAAAGTAGAGAAATCTATTTCTTCATATTTTAATCAAGTTGGTGATATATCTTTAATGAGAGCATTTGAACCTAGTGATCTAGGTACTGGTACTCAATTAAGTTTAAATCATCCTACTATTTATAGACAAATTGAAAGTTTACTTCAAGCTAAGATTAGTGATAATGTAAAACAACAGTTATTACAAATTCATGCTCCTATTATTCCTGATACATTTTTATCTCCTGTAAATTATAAATATAATAAAGATACAGTAATTCGTGATGCTGATTTACAACAACTAAAAGATAATGGACATATTAGTTTTGCTAAAACTTTTTGGGATTCTCAAGTAGGTCAAAAACAAGTAGAACTTAAGAGTGAGTATTATGATGCAGAAGGTAAATTTCATGCCGCACAAATAGTTACTAATGTATGGGATAAACAATTTGAAGAATATAGAACTACTAAAGTAGTAAATTCAAAAGATTCTGAAACTTATGATCCATCTAAACCTACTTATATTATTCCTTATATAGATATAGATTCTATTCCTGTAGAAGCAAGAACTGTTGTTGGTACTCGTATTCCACATGAGGGTATGCAATCTTCTTTTGTTGCTGAAGTAGTTGGATTTATGAATGATGATTCATCTCAAATAATTGTTCCTAAACATTTAGCTACTCGTACCGGTTGGGATTTTGATATTGATACAGTTTATATTTATCCTAAACATTTATATAAACGTTTAAATACTGGTACTAATAAATTAGAACTACAACCTATATCCTATGAGTATGATATGTCTAATACTAAAGATGTATATAATACTAAAGATAAAATGCTTTTAGATTATGCTAAGACTTATTATTCTAAAGAGTATAGTGGTTTAAAACAAAATAAAGCTAAGAACATTTATTCAGTAAAGAATCAATATCAGGAAGAAGTACAAAAAGTTATAAATGGTATTTATAGAAATCAACAAGTTGCTATAAATAATATTAATAAGCAAAATCCTAATACTATATCTGATATTAATAAACGTACTATTCTAAATAATACCTTATCTAATTATACAAATTATACTGATGGATTAGATGGAGTACTTACTACTATTATTAAGGATAAAGATCTAAATTCTAAATATACTAATTCTGATATATCTAAACTAATTGATGTATTGGATAATGATTTATATGATAATAAGACATATACTTATATTAGTAAAGAACAAGAAATAGAAGTATCTTCTAAATTAAAAGATCTTAAGTTACAATTTAAAAATGATATTAAAAATATTCAAGATAAATATAATGATGATCTTGAACAATTAATTCATAATAAGGATTTAGTTTCTAAATTTGATAGTTTTGATTCTTTGAAACAAGTTACTAGAGAAACTAGAAATAATATGATTGTTGATAGTCTTCAAACTAGACTTCAGGCTAAGTTCTCTACTACTCTTAGAGAGAAATCAAATACATATGCTACATTAGGTGATGCATCAAGTGCAATTAATGATATTAGAGGACTAGATAATAATAGTTCTAATTTTACTAATTTACTTGATAGAACTTCTGTGGCTAATATGAATAGAGAAGTTGCAGTACTTAAAGCTCAATCAGTTGCTAATGATAATACTTATTCAGTATTAGGAACTTTAAATTGTACTGTTGGAGAAAGTCAAGCAATTCCTATTGTTATAACTAAAGAAGAATTTAAAGATAATAATATTGAGAATATTAAAACTCTTTTAAATAAGACTGTAGGTAGAAATAATTATGAAGTATTAGAAGATAGAATTATTGTTTATTCTAAATACTTAGGTAATAATGCAGAAGGCAATTGGATGAATACTAATGGTAATAATATTACTAGTCAATCATCGCAAATTACTTCTAATATTCTTGATGCTGTAAAAGATAATCTAGGATTTAATGTAAATTCTACTACTTTAAATATTCTAAGTTTACTTGCAAATAGTCCTGTAACTCATTACACAGATATACTGGGTTCTATTAAACAAGACAATGCCTTTGCATATTCTAATTTAATTATTCATCAAGCAATTATTACTAAGTTTTTATCTCAAATAAATAGTAATCAACGTACTTCTGAATTTGCTAATAAGAATAATACTATGACTAGTATTAGAAATGAAATGTATTCTAATATAATTTCATTACTACAAAAACATAATTTATTAGGAGATACAAGTGATACTCATGTGGGTATACTTGATGCTTTTAGAAATTATCTACTTCTTGATAAATCAAATGAAGTATATACTAATATGTTATCTACTGTTGGTTCATGGTTAGCAAGTATTAATAATGGTCAACATATTAGTATGTCGGACAATAATGCAGTATCTACTTCTAAAGTATATAATGAATTAGTTAAGTTTATTAATAGTAAAGAATTAATAGATTCAGCCGTTTATAGTTATCTAGGAACTAATAGTGATCTTATTGATACTTATAATAAAAATAATAAATCAGAATCAATTAGTAATATAAAACTATCATCTATATCTAATAGTCCTATATTTAGTTATGATCAAAACAATGGATATTCTATAAATAATAGTAAATCATTTAAAACTATTTCTGAATTAAATGATATATATAAAAATAGTATTCAAGATGGTAATTATGATATTGATTCTAAAATCAAAGAATTAAATACTACTGAGACATCTACTGATGATATATCTAAATTTATACAATTTTTAGATGATCAAATTGCTATATCTAAATTATATGAACATATAGATAATACTGGTAATATTATTAATAAATCTGCTAGAGTATTAAGAACTGATAAATTAGGTACATCTCCTAATAGTTCTACTACTTCAGAATTGTTTAATGATATTGCTGATCTATATTTAGACTTAGATGCATTTAAACAGCAAATGCGTTCTACATATAGTATAGAAGAAATTAATAACTTTGTAAATGAATATTCTAAAGAAACTAACTTAGTTGCTAAAAAGAATATTATGCAAGGTGTTATTGATGGACATAAATATCATATTGCTGAAAAAAATAGTAATGGTGAAAGAATATCTACTAAATCTAAATTAGTTCTTACAAAAACTCCATTATATGTAAATAGTATTGGTAATAATGCTATACCTATTGTTGAATCAGTATTCCCTAATTTAGTCAATGAAACTATGGACGAGGGATTTGATTTTAAACAAAGTTCTTATCCTTATTTTGAGGCTCAACTTGTATATGCAAATCATTTTAGTACTAAAGCATTTAATAATATATTACTTGCTGAGAAAACAGCTATGAAGCAATTGTTGAATATACTTATGGCTAGACTGAATGTAAATACTAATATTGGTAACACTAAGAAGTCAAATGTCAGAGGTGATATATTAAATACTATTATCAATGATCATGTATTTGATAATGTAGAGTTCTTTAATGGTGGCTTCACAGATAATCAAAGTAGACAAAATGAAGTACTACGGGTTATAGGCAAAGTTGATATAGTTAAAAAAGAAAAGTCTGTAAATAATGAACTTCGTACAGTGGATGAAGTTAATATGGATAATGTATTAGATAACTTTGATGTATTTACAAGTATGTCAACTAAAGGTCAAATGACATTAGAAACATATAAATCATTATCTACTGCTAATCAAGTATATCTATTACAGAATAATTTACAACACTTTGCTAATCAATTTGAAGTATCTGATAGAAATGATATTGCTGATTTTCTTAATGTATTTCAATCTCAAATAGATAAAGAAAATCTTGCTAAGAATGGTTTCCATGTTATTAAAACATTAAATGTAGATAGAGACATCCGAAAGATGAAACAAACATTTACTAAAATGTTTTATAATAATAATCCATTTATTAGACAAACTGCTAAAGATTTAATACGTTATGCATTTCATACTTCAGGACTTAAATTTGGTAATAATGTTGCTAAGTATGTAGATATAAAACTATATTATAAAAATGTAGTTCCATTCTATGAAACTAATGATGGTGGATTACAAGATGAAATGTCTAAACCAGTTAATCAATTATATAGATATAATGAAGAATTAAAAACATTAGAAACTATATTTAAAGATGAACAAGATGATTCTCGAATAGAATATTATTTAAATACTATTCGTAAACAAATGTATGATAATAATCTTATTACTCCATTAGTTTATAATAAGAAAAAAGTAGATCAACCTACATTTAATAAATTAGTTACTCTTCATTTAAATGATGATATATTAGGAGAAAGAGCAATTAGATTACCTATTATTGTTGAAAAGAATAATCTATTAAAGAATAGTGTTTGGTCTAAGAATGAAACTATTAGAACTAAAATAGATAAATCTGAATTTAATGGTACATTTGCTTTTAAACGTTATGATATTTCAGGTAGTACTAATACTTATTATTATCCTATAGTAAAAAGTTTAAATTCTGAATTTACTGATGGTGATACTGCTGTAAGTAAATATAGTTCTTTAATAAGAAAGTATGGAAAAAGTGATCAAGACTTTGAAGCAATAATTAGGGCATATGATTCTGGTAATACTGAACGTGATGAACCTACATCTCATAATGTAGAAAATCTTTATGATGTTGATAAACTTATATCCACTGATTCAAGAGCAAATGTTGGTAATGATAATTATCAATATGTAAATCAAATTACTAAGTCAAATGAATCTTATACTAATACTGCTAAAAAAATTATTGCTAATGTAGATAATGTATTATATATTGGTAGTGATAAATTTAATAGAAATGCATTTGCTTCTGATAAAACTATATATACTACTTTAGCATCTATAAATAGCAAAACTTTAGATTCTATAGAATTTGGTAAGCCAACAAAATTAGCTATTGTTGGAGATAATTTGTCAGATTTAGGAATTACACAAAGTCAAGTAGATAATGTTATAGTTCCAACTATTAGAAATTATCATGAATTATTTAATATTGATTCAGTAAAAACTATATTTAAAAAAGGTATAGGTGAATCAGTATATAAAGCAACTATGACTAATAATAATAGTAATGAATATATTGAATTAGGAACTAGTAACAATGTACATAATGTGGAAGCACTTTCTGATGAGGCAGTTACTAATAATATATTAAGTACTGCAATTAATAATATTACTGATATTATTGCATCTGAAGAAAAAGCATTTACACTTATACAAAATCTTAGAACCTATACTCGTAATATTCAAAATGCTAGTCCTGATACTTATAATTTTCCTGCTAAAGGATTACAAGATATTATTGCTAATATGAATGATGTAGATAATCAATTCAATGGTTTAATAAATGCATTAAATGTAAATATGCAAGCTGTTGATAAGATATTAGAGTTCATAGAAAATGATGGCATTAAATTTCCTAATGAGGAAAATAAAACTAATATTCTTACAGTAAATATTTATAAATATATTAGTGGGGATAATACAACAAATAAAGTAATTGTATCTAAGAAATTAGTACTATATAAAAATATTTTAAAAGCTGCAAATCAATTACTGGATATTAAAAGTATTAATGTTCCTGTATATACTCAATCAGAATTTGATTCATTGTCTGATGAAGATAAGTTAAGAATAACTGATTTTATTAAAAAAGTAAATACTTATAATGCTACTCTTAAATCTTATAAATCTGCTTCTGCTTTAAATAGTAATGGAGAGGAAATGCAAAAAGGCAATTCCCGAACAGATTATGTACAAGTACTTAGTAGTAATACTGATGCTAAAATTAAACAATATTTTGCCACTATTATTTATATGTACACTCGTAATCCTAAGTTTAAAGATAGTAAATTTGCACAAATTACTAAACAAATAGCAGACAAAGATTATGCTGAAAATGATAGTAAAGATATATCTCCGGAAGCTTTGTCTAAGATATTTCAAACTTCTTTATTATATAATGATGATTTAAACTTTGCACAACTTTATTTGGATAGTATTAGAGATACTGGTATACCTTTAATTGATAATACAATGTCTTTATTTAGTGAGTTTAAACTTAATTCCTTAGAATTAGAACATCATAGAACTATTGAATTACAAAAGATAGTAGATAATAATACTAATATATATAATAAAGATTTTAAATATTCTGATGTACGAAGTAAACAACTTCAGGCAAAATATTTTGATACTTCTAAAGGTAAATTCATAACTAAATATGATTATGATAAGTTTTATAGAGATTTAGAATCTAAATCTTATGAATCTAATAAGAATAATGAATTTATTTCTTTATTTACTAATCCTGAAAAAGAAGTAACTATTAATAGTAATTATAAATTTATTAATGGTAAAATACAAAAATTAGATACTAGTGAATTACAGGAACATGCAAATATGCCTTTAAAGTTTAATCAATTTAAAAGAGTATTTGCTGAAGGTAATGAATCAGTAAAGAATATGTTAGATACTATTAAAAGTGATAAAGTAACATCTCCTTTATTACCTGAAAATGGAACTACTTTTAATTATCATAAACTATTCACTTTTAATGATGGAGTTAATGATCATTCAGTAATACTACAAACTCAACTTAATAATAAATTAGGTAAAAGTAGTTCTATACCGGCAAGTACTTTTGTTGAAACTAATGGTCAGTATTCAGCATTAGAAGATATTAAATCTACTTATAAAACTTATATTGCTGATGGTTTAGAAAGTATGGAAGAACATAGTTTAGGACATTATTCTGATTTACAAACTAATAAACCTGGACTATATGATTATCATATGAATAATTATTTAGAAAGAGGTTTAGATACTGATGTTGCTAAGCGTAAACAATATGAAGATTTCTATCATATTAAATTTAAAGATAATGATTTATTAAATACTAGGAAGTTTGCTGATAATAAAGAAAACTATTCTACTTTATTACCTATTATATCTAATCAACGAGTATCTACTGATGTTGATATTAGTGAAATTATTCCTAATAGTAATTATGAATCTGAAAAATATAATAAATTATCTTTAGATGAAAAACTATTTTTAAATGATGTAAAACAATATATCAAAAATGTAACTGAAGATCTATTTCCAGGTCGTATTAATAGTGAAGATTTTACTCCATATATATTTATGAGTCAAACTCCATCATTAGGTAAAACATTAAAGAATTTTATTGGTTGGACACAGATACAGGAAGAACATGTTGAATTAGATATGTTTGGTAAACCTAAACACTTCTTTCAGGCTAATGCACTTACTAAACCTGAATTAGAAAATAGTATTAATGTTAGACGTAAAAACTATGATGAAACATTTGCTGAATATGAAGATTCAGTTGTTACTGAAGCTAATAAAAGATTAAAGTATTTAGTACAAACTGGTAGTATAAGAGATACTACAGGATTTAAAAACTTTGATGCTGATCATTTTCCTATATTTACTAATTACTTAGAAGTAAAAGAATATAATCAAAATGCATTAGATACTTTTATGGCAAATAATGCTGAACATATTAATTATGATATTCCTGCTGTATTAAAGTCTTTTTCTGAAGAACTATATCATCTTAAAACTAATATTGATTTTGAACATAGTTATAAACTTCTTACTGATATTGTAAATAGTGATGATTTTCTTGCTAGAAATGAAAAAGTAAATGGTAAGTTTTTAATTGATAGAGCATTTAAACAATTAACTGGTAATACTACTTTTGCTTCTAAACAAGGTAGTGATACAAATGCTGCTAAGGCATTAGAAAATTGGAAGAATGTTTTATATAAAGAATCAAGAGCTAAAACTAAGTTTGATCAAATGCTTAATCTTGCACTTAGATATACTTCTGTAAATACTATGTGGTTAAATTATCATACAGGTATAAAGAATGTTGTCAAAGGTGCTACAGATTTAATAATTGAAGCTACAGGAAATGAATTTATAAATCGTAAAGAATTAGGTAAAGGTATGAATGAATATACTAAAGAAATATCTAATATTATTGGTTCTATAGGTTCTGAAACTGCACCTAGTTTAGTTACAGCAATTATAAAACATTTTAATCATTTATTTGAAGATCACACTGAGAATCCACTTAGGCAACAAACTGCCGGTACTTTAAATAAGATAAGTAATAAAGCAGAGGCTATTGCTTATTCTACTATGACAGGTGGAGAACACTTTCTTCAATTTAGTAATTTACTTGCTATGATGCATTCTCATAGAATTGTAAATGGAATGATAATGTCACGTAATGAATTTATTGGTAATAAGAAAAATGAAGTTATTAGAAAGTTTTTAAATCCTCAACAAACTGAAGATTTAGATAACTATATTATTTCATTAAAAAATAAGAATAGTGAGAATTATAAGATTAGAGACTATGTTACAGATTGGTTAATATATAAAAATCATGGACTTACTAAAGAAGCTATGACAAATATTAAAGTAGTTTTAAAAGATTCTAAGAAACAAGCATTAGAAGAATTTGAAGGTAAACCTAATAAAGATGGTAGTCTTAAACTTGTAAAATATAAAACTGTATTTGAATATTTTAAATATGATGATCAAAAAACTATACTAGATACTAGAGAAAAAGTATTTAGTAGAACTGAAGGTAAAGAAATAGATAATCCTACTTATAATAAGCAAATAAAGAATTATAACTATGGACATCTCACTTTAGAAGATGGTATGAATAAAGTTATAGAAAATGAATTTACTAGAAGAGTTCAAGGACTTAATCAATCTATACATGGTATATATAATACTATAGATAGAAATGGATTACAGAATATGTTACTTTTTGAAGTAGTATTACAATTCCGTAAATGGATGCGTGCTAACTGGATTCGTTACATGGGAGTTAAGTCTAATTATAGAATTACTAGTAGAGAAGATAGTAATCCATTTAGTGAACGTTTAGGTCAGTATAGAAGTGGTGCATTTCAAGACTTTTTTAAATTTATGAAAACACCATTTATTAAAGCTAATTCTAATAAAGAAGTTGATATTACTAATGCTCCATTACATGCATTTAGAAATATGTTTAATGCACAAGCAGAGTTCTTTTCTAATATAGGTTTTTATTATAATATGCTTAGTGATCATGAGCAAGCAAATATTAGAAGAACTGCACAATTTGCTGTTAATGCTACATTAATTACAGGTGCTCTATTACTTGCTGGAATAGCTTATGATCCTGATAAAGATAAAGATAAATTCTTTAAACCTCGTAGTTGGTTCATCTATCAACTTGCTGGATTACAAACTGAATATCTTGATTTAATACCTGTCTATGGTTGGGCAACATTTTATAATCAAACTAAGACTAGTACTGTTCCAATGGAAATGCAGTTAACTAATCTAGCAAAACTTATGAAAGATATGTCGGCTTATCCTTTACAAAGTGAAGAAGATAGACTTGTAAAAGCTGGAGTTTATAAAGGAGAAAGTAAAATTAAAATGGATATAGAAAAAGCTACTCCAATACTTAGACAATGGCATAAAGAAGAATATCTTTCACAATCTATTAATTATTATGGTATGTTTAATATATTTGTAAATAATAAAAATGGAGCTGCTAGTGATAATAAACATTAATCTTTAAATCATTATAGGTCTTAAAAAAATGCAGAACTTTGAGTTATTAATACTCTTAGTTCTGCATTCACATTATATCATGCCAATGATATGTTTTATATTACTGATACTGACTTATTAGGTTTTACCGGATGTCTGCAATCCATTTTCCTACTAGGTTTTTACCAGTAACTAAAATATAGAAATTTAGTGTCTCTGACTTGCAGTAGTACACTAAATTTGCTATATCTTTTTTGAAATGATAACTTGTAAAGGACTATATAAAATAATGCCTTACAAAGTCTTATTTTAGATCAATTTACCATATACTTTGAATATATAAGTACCTTGACTTCTACTACCACCAATAAAAGATTTATAATGATTACCATACCAAGCAATATGACTATGTTTATCTGATGGAGTCTTTACAAAAGATCTATTATGTAATTGTTTTCTAACAATTTTACGAAGTTTTACTTGTCTAACTATATTTACACTACGTTGTTTCATTTTATTATTTTGTTTAGTTTATGTTATAACCCAAGTAGGAACAAGGGATACAGAAATTCGGTGAATTACTTTTTAATATTAATACCTCGTATAAGTATATTAGGTGTAATATCATGTATATCTCTTGCAGCTATAATATTAGGTTTTCTAATACCATCTTCATATATAATTTGCTCAATAGTAAAAATACAATGTTCTTTATCAAAAGTCATTATAGTATCTTTCCATTTATAATTAATTATAAATTCAAAATTTGGATGATTAATTAAAAGTTTAATAAAAGTATATCTACTAACTTCTTTATTATAATAAAACCAGATTAAATAATAATGTATTATCTGTATCTTTATTTGCAATATTAGTTTTTCCATTTATAAGTTTATAAAAAGGTTGACAACTAAGTCAACCTTTAATATTTGATAATAATCCTTTAATATGTTCTTTAGGTATTTCCACAACACTATTTGTAGAAGTACTTTTAAAATAATACTTTACATATTTAATATTTAATGCTTGATCTAATCCTTTTCTACTTTTACTAGGAAGATTAGATACTTTAAATATTTCATGTAATGTACTCCAATCAGTAAGACTTGTGTAAATTAAATTAAGTGTAGCATCAGGATTATACGCCATAAGTGTACCATCCGAACATAGATACACATTTAGATGTATTAATTCTTTTTCCATTATTTATGAGAATCTAGGTGCATAACTTGACTTTAAACTAAGTCCTTTAATTTCAATAGTTCTAAGTTGAGGCTTAGGAATATTTTCTTTTTCATCTTCATTACAATTTGCAAGAATAGTTTCATAAGATTGTTTTAAACCTTCATTTACTTCTTCTATTTGTTGAATATATTCTTTAACTTCTTTTTGTTTAAGAGATACATTTACAGTTAATTCATCACAAGTAGTTATATATTCTACATTATTTATAATATCCAATATATAAGCCAATGTACTAGGACTAGCTTTAATTAATAGTGATGTATCAATTAAGTCTTCTTCTATAGTTATATCATCAGTATTATTATCTATAATACATTTCTTAACTTGATCTAATGATTCTTTAACTAAATCAGTATCTGTATTTAAACTAATAGACCTAACTGAACTTACATTAATAACATCACTCTTATATTTATTATCTGTTCCAAATATTTCAGCAGCAACACAACATCTATTCTTAAGATAAACATTAATATGTTCAAATTTTTTTATTCTACCTGAAAGTTTTTCAATTTCAGGTTTATAAATACTATTTATTTTAGCTTCATTACTTAGAATAACATATCTATAACCAAGAAGTTTTTTATTAATATTTTCTTGATTAATATCTAATCGTCTTTGTATCTCTTCATCTAATTCTCCTAGTTCTAACTCATTAGCTAAAAGAGAATATTCATGTATAATGTCATCTAAACATATAGGCTTCTGAACTACTTCAGAAACCATCTTTAAATCATTATTCATTGTTGGTGTTTTTATCTTTGCCATCTTCAGGAAATAAATTTAATTGTTCAACATATTTTAAATTTTTAATTTGATCTTTAAGAACTACATATGTATTAATATATAAATCATCCATGGGTAAAGAATTAATTAATCCATTACCTTCAACTAATATATAATTAATACGTTTATCTCTTCCCAATATTTTAAAACAACTACCATTAATAGTATAACAAAATAAATTAATAGTAGGTTTTGTATAAGAAGTATTCCCTATAACAAATTTAGAATTATTATTAAATATATCATTTAATTTTAAATATTGTTTTATGGGAATATCTATTAGACAACTTTTTATTTCATTATCTATCATATTCTTCTTGAATTAATAAAAGTATCAATATGTTCACCATCTTTAAATATAAATCCAGCAGCACCTTTATGACCACCACCTCCAAAATATTTAGCAATATTAGAACAATCTACTTTACCATTATCATTATATAAACTAAATGACCAACCTTTAGGAGTACGCCAAAAGCATGCACAACCATCATATCCATCTTTATGATAATCTATACCAAAGTTAATAGGATTAAAACGTTCTCTATTTATAAGTTTAAATTTATAATGTACCATACCTGTAATATCGGGAACTCTAGTACCATTAACAGTAGTAGTTTCTAATTGAATATCTATTCCATTATTATAAAGTGCTTTAGCTTCTTGACAAAGATATTCATAAATAACTTTACCTGAAATATAAAGAACTGTTATTACGTGATCAGAAATTTCTACTTCATTTTTATCATCTTCTAAACAATATTGTAAATAATCATAAGCAGTATTATAATTGTTTATAGCATTTCTAGCACCATATTGAAATTCCAATACTTGTATTTCTTCATTAGTTCCTTTATGACCAAAGCAATCATATCTACCAAGAAGTCTAACAATTTCAGGCATTTTAATTTCAGGAAAATAATACCACCAAGTAAGTTCACAAGCAGAATATTTAGTATCTCTAATACCTTCTAAATCATTATACTTTAATGGTAATTCACTATCATGAATAGCACTATAATGATGATCTAACCATATAATTTCTTTAGTATGATCTTCATGTAATTGTTCCATTACTCCTTTAAGTAATGCCATATCACACATTATAATTCTATGATAATTAGAAACATCAGGAACTTTATCTCCATAAGTATAACCTTTAAAAGTAAGACTATTTATAGTATTATTTTCTAATACTTCTAGATTTACAACACCTTCAACAGTATCATTATCTAAATCTCCTATGGTATAAGTTCCTATAGGATTAGTACTAAGAAAATGATGTTTTACAATAGCAGCACTCATCCAACCATCAAGATCAACTGAGTGATATAAGCAAAGTGTTTTCATATTAATTTACTTTAGTATATTGATAAACATTTTTTACTTTAGAACTAAAATCTGTACCTACAGAAGAACTAACCATTAAAGAATCATACACATGCTGAGGAACATTTAAATAAGCATAAGTACTTCCATTATTTTTAAAAGTTACATATAAAGAACCTACAGAATAATCATATCCTATAAAAGATATTTGAGAAGATTGTACTGGATGCATAGGAGTTGTTGCCATAATTTATTTATTATTTAAATTATTAATAATTAGTCTAATATTATTAGTTGTGCTGTATGACTAAATCTTTTACCTAAAGGATCATCATCAATAACAGTTCCAAAGTAACAAAGTTCATTTAGATGTTTTCTAAAATAAGCATTTATTTCTTTAGTATCATTTGTTTCAGAAACATTTTTATCAGGAAATAGATGTTCTATACTTCCAATATAAACTTGTTTATTTACAAGTTTATATACTGGTCTACTCCAAAAATCAAAAGTTTCAAACTTTAAATAATACTGATTTTTAGTAGGATTAAGTTTATGAATACATTCTATTATATTTTGTGGAAAACTATCACTAATATTCCATCCACCATTTAATTGAAATGCTAATTCAGTAACCAATTCATCAGTAGTTTTATTATTAGTTATTTCTTCATATTCTGTCATACTCTATTAATTATAATATTAATATCATCTATTTCTTCTTGTGATTTACAATAATTCTTTTTAAAAGTTTTAAGTAAAGCTTTTACACTTTTCTTATATGCCATTCGTTGCTTAGAAAGATATACAACTCTATGAGATAAAGATATTTCTTTTTTAAACTTAGGATGATTAATAATAGCTTTCTTTATATTATCATTCTTAAGAATAGTTCCAGTAATCTTATCTATAACTTCAATAGCTTTACCAACTTTAGTAAGTTTATAATTATCTATTTCTTCATTAGGAATACTATGAATAAATTTATATTCCCTAGAAGAATAATTAGTATATGGTCTAACTGATATAGCTAATTTATCTCTATATTCTCTAAAACCTTCATTAAGTCTTGATATAGCATAATCTAAATCAAATTCTCTAGGAACACTACGATCTCTATCTAAAGGTAATTGACTAGACTTAATATTATAAGAACTTTCAATACCTTCAATATGACATACAAATAAATTACCTGAATAAATATTACCCTTACCTTTAGTTGCAATATGTAATACATCACCATAAACAGAATTATGATATATTACATCTTTAGGAGTTATAATAGTATTTACAAATTCATCATATATATCTTTGGGACAATCAAACTCTGTAACAAATTTATCTTTCCATTTAGAATCATATACTGTAGAAACATTAGGACAATATTCTATACGTAGTGTTTCACCTATTAAATCATCTTGTGACCAATCAGCAGATAGAACATAATTACTAGTCCATATTTTAAAATTAAGTTGTTCTCTAAGAAATATAAGAAATGCCATTTTAAGACCTTCACCATGTTTACCAATGGCATCATTATTATCTCCTTTATAACTATTACCAATTCTAAGAAATTCTAATTTCTCAGGATTATAATCATTGGATATACTTATATGTACTAATTCACTAGGATATTCAGTAGGATAAGTATTTATCTCATATTCACCATAATCAATATAATTCTGAAATACTTCTCTAAGAGCTTCTATAAGAGTCCAATTAGATAAATATTCTTTACCAAATCCATATTCTATTTTGCCATTCATTTATAAAGTATTTAAAAATTCATGAAGTTGTTTAATCCATTTAGCATCTTCTAAGGCATTATGTTCATTAACTTGTTTTGGATAATTATTTGACATTTTAATAGATTTTAATCCAAGTTCTAAATCATAACCATAAGCAATACTAACAACTTTTTCATCTAATTGCTGTTTTAAATCTTTGCAATACATTGGAAAATCATTAGGAAGATCAATCATTTGACCAAATAGCCAACAAAATACTACCCAATCATAATCACAAAAATAACCATAAAATTTAGGTAATACTTGTGGATAACGTTTTTGAATAATATTCATTCTATTATTATAAGTCCATTCTGTTTTAGATAAAAAATTTAAATGATTAATTAATAAATTAGTATCTTTATGACTTACAAAATCTTTAATTTCTTCTGCAATTTGTTTATTATTTTTACCATGTTTACTAAGAAGTTTTTTAAATTCCTTGTATGTAAAATAATTATCTATATTATGAAAATTAATATCTTTACCATACATTTCATAGAATATGGGTTTAAGAATATTATCTCTTAACCAATAAACTTTCATATCATTATTAGAATCTCCAATACTACCTAAAGGACTCATATGTTTAATATCAAATCTATTCCAGGCTTCTTTTAAATTAAAGTCTTTAGATATAGCATAATATTCTCTACCATCTTCACAAACAATTCCTACAGAAATTAGATCTATAGTAGGTTTAGAAGATACCCAAGATTTTTGAGTACCTTCTATAAATTCAGTATCTAAATAATAATTCATTATTCTTTAGTATTATATTTATAACCATAAAGTTCTTTAATAGTAGTGACTACTTCTAATAAAGTATGAGGATTTACAATATCCATATTATCATCTTTATTAATAAATTCTAAACAATCTCCTACCGTATTTAAATTTACAATATCCCAATAAAGTAATCTAGTAGGAAAAGGAAATGTTGATACATAAGGAGCAATTATATATTCATCCAAATGTTCAATAATGATATAATCATATCTAGTAAAATCACCAGGTTCTGAAACTATATGATTAACTTCTAATTTAGTTATTTCTTTCATAACTTATACTCGTTTAGAAAGTATATAGCTATCATATTCTTCTTGTAAAGAATCTTTAACTTCAGTATAAGCTACTAACATATTATCTAGTACTTTACAATAATTTGATCTACTTAATTCCATAGATATTGTAGTACTATTTATAGTAATAGCGCCATAACTATAATTAGTATCATTAGCATATGTACGATGTTTTCGTAATTCTTCAATACATTTCTTAATACCATCTAATCTCTTTTTTAAAGCATTTACTTTAACTAATTCTTCATCATTCATATTATTTGTTCTTTAATTAATATTTCTTTAACTTTATCTATTAATTCATTTATAGTACCATTATTATTAATAACATAATCAAATCTATAAAAATCTAATGCAGTTTCAGATATATGTTCATTAACTCTAATTACTTTACCTATACCTAAAGGCGTATTTTCAATTTCTCTTTGAACTCTAATATTAATACCCTTATTATTTCTAATAGCATTTGCTTCATTAGGAAATCTAGTATCAGTAATAATCCAATTAGGATAACCATGATTAAACTTTGTAGCATTAGAAGTAATTTTTAATGTATTATCATTAATTATTTTTGCATCATAACTATATCCTTCATCTAATATATAATTATTCATAACAACATTAACCCAAATATTAGGATGAATAATTTGTCTACCACATTCAGTACCTAAAAGTTGAAGAAGTTTACGAGGAGTAAGTATTTGTTTATTATATTGTTCATCAATACATATTTGAGTTTTTAATCCTTGAGGAGTAATATAACAATTCCATTCTTCACCTAATTCTTTATTTTTAAATTCAGTATCTTCAAGTTGTTCACGAGTACAATTTAAAAGTATACAAACTATATCTTTAAGACTATCAGCCCATTTTACAATTTTCCAATTAACACGTTTATGTATTATATCTAATTTAATAAAATCATTATAAGATACTATTAATTGTTTATTATCTACTAATGTTTTATTATAAATAAGATATTGTATAATACTTCCTACAAGATCTTTACCACTACCAATTTTACCACTTATTCCTATAATCATATAATTATTATTTTAAATATTATTTTTCTTACCATAATATAATTCTTCTATTTTATTTTCAGTAATAGTTCTTAGAACATAAAGTTCCCTAATTTTACAATTTAATTCTATAGTAGTCATTTTAGAATAACCTACTTTAATATGATGATCCTTTAAATCATGTAAATCTTGTATCTTTTGAAAACAGTATAACCACTTAAATAATTTATTAATAGAATTAATAATATCTTTATTAGTACGACTATTAGGTAAATTAATACATAAGTGTATATAAGACATTCTACTCATTGTCATTGTAACATTTCTAACTTTATAATGATTAATTTCATTAAGACACTGTTGTAATTTATCTTTAGTAAGTTTATTATATTCAATAAGTTTACTATTATTTATTTGATCATATAGTCCCATAATAAATTATTTAGATATTCCATTTAAAGGAAATTTCTTCCAATCTCTAAGTTTAACTTCTTCCCAAGTTTCATTTACAATAGTAAGAAAATCTAATTCCATACATTTAGTATAGGCACATAAATTATATAGTATTAAATATGGATAAGTATAATCAAAATTAGTAGATTTATAAGATGAATCATAAAATGTAGATTCTGATAGTTTACCAATATTAATATTTAATTTAAGTATTATACTATTAATATATTTTTGGTCTGTAGTATTAAATTCTATATTACTTAATTTATCAATAATACTAATATCAACATTTATACAATTAAAATAATTTAAAAGATAAATAGTAATATCACCAATAGCATCTGCTTTATCAGCAAGAAAATCACTTTTACGAATATTTTGTAGTTCCTTCAAATGAGCATGTGTCAATTCACCAATTTCTTCTATTATACCATAAATAGGTATAATAGACTCTTGTTCACCAAAATTATATTTTGTCCAATCTTTAAGTTCAGATTGAATTTGACTAAGATTTTTATTCATTAGTTACTATTTTAATAGTTGTTTTAATATCAATAAGTTTAGTTTTTCTCCAATAAGTAAATCGCATAAGTTCATCTTTAACTGTAGCTATATATCTACGAAACTTTATAGAAGTAGAGATTCTATCCTCTACTTCTATAGTTATTATATATTTTACCATATATTATTCATATATACATTGTTCTAAAAATTCAGTTTGTTCATCATTTAATTCTCCGATAAATTCTATATCTTCTTTAGTATTAAAATAATCTTCGTTTTCAAATACTATTTTAGTAGTTATAGTTATTATTAATATAGCACCTATTAAAGATTCATATCCCATGCCACTATCTAAACTACCATCATTTAAAGCATTATTATTTAATACTAATAATTCTTCTAAAGAATTAGCAGTAAATACAGTAGTATTATATGAGCCAGAACCTCCTTCCCAATATTTACCTAATACTTTACCATGAGAATGATATGACACTTCTTTATTCATAATATGTTTCTTTAATAGTACTCCAATCTTTAGCATCCAATACATTACCAAATTCAGATTTAATAATAGTAGCAATTTCTACAGCTTGAGGATGTGCAGATTTATCATTACGAAGAGTATCAAATCCTTTAATAGTATTACAAGTAACTTCTTCATCAAATATATGTAATACAAATGATTCTCTATTATGACCAATCCAATCTTTAAGATAAGAAGTCATATACATTTCAGTTTTAAGATCATTAGGAAGAATACCTCTAGCCTCTTGTGCTTTTAAAGAACTATTATTATCACTAGTAAGTCCATTATATATATTTTCTATGCCTCTCAAAGCATAGTCATATATAAATTTATTAAAATTATTAGTTTCAATAAATTTATTAAAAGGATTAATAATATTTAATTCACTACTAAACTTATCTTTAGAATAATTACAATATCTAGTAGATTCTTGAAGAAAACTAGAAATTCTATGACGAACTAATTCATGACTAACTCCACGATTACAAATGATATTAAAGCAATAACGTTTATAAGGATCATTATTTTTAGGTTCAAAAGTTTCTACTCCTAAAGGTAATGTATCATTAATAATATCTTCAAATATTGAAGGAAATGAATCAAGTATAAATCTAAGATTAGTATAAACATATTTATTACCTTTATGTTCTATAGATTTACAATAAGGGCAATATGTAAAATCAGCAAGTAATAAGTCAAAATAATCATCCTTATGACTTAACATAAGTTCAGAATTATCTTCCATTCTAAGATACACATCACCAAATTCTAAAGTAGCAGTATGACCAATAGTAAGCATATTTATAAGAAATTTCTTATAACTATAATTAGTTATTTTATCTTCCGATTTATGACTAACTCTACCAGCAAGTTCAATAAGTTTTAAAGGATTTTCTTCATTTAGAAGAATAGCATTTTGATTAATTAATTTCATATTATTGTTTTGATGGATTAACAAGTACATCTAATAAATTTATACCTTTACTAATAGATTCAACGGCATAACCTATATGCTCATCTTCTTTTATTCTATTGTTAGATAAGATTATACCATTTACAGATTTAATATAACCAAATTCTTTATCTTTATCATGAACTTCACCTTCATCTGTTAGTTTAGCACAATGATAAATACTATTTTCATCATCAGCATCTAATAGACCATAGTCTTTATTCATATAAAGAAATTCATTTACACCTATAATACTATATCCAACCTTAGTATTAAATCTAAGATTATTCATTACTAAAACTCCATTTCTCATATTAATATTTATTATATTTAAAATCACGTTCAATATCTCTAAGAAACTTAGTTAAAGTATCTGTAGTAAGAATACATAATTCAGGATGTAATTCTTGTAAATCTTTATCTACTAATAAACTTATACCAGTGCATATTCCAATATCTTTTAAAGGAACATTAGATTTAATAAATTTCTTTACATTCTCTTCACTAGTATATTTACTAATAGATTCAATAAGTTTATGTTCCGATTTCTTTTTTAAATTCTCTATATTATGACGTATAGGTTCAATGCTACTAACAAAATTTGTATAATCCATTACACTAATAATTTAAATTGTTCAAGTATCTTATAATCATTTTTTGCCGATGTGCCATCTATAAAATTATCTAGTTTAGATTCTTTATCTTTGAAGGTAACACCATTATTTAAATAACTATTCATACCCATGTATGCCCAATAAGCTGTACCGCGGTTGTACTGTTGACCACATCCCATATCGATATATTCTGCCATATCTAATAGAACGTTCTTCGTGCGTGTGCTGATGCATTCCTGAGACACACCACTTAAACCTAACTTCATCACTTGATCTAGTTGATTAGCATCCAACATTGAGCGATTAATTAAATCTTTTACTAATTGGGAATCAACTTTAATATTTAAAAGACTATTATAAAGTTGTTTATTAGTATCCATATTCTTATATGAAATATTTAATAACTTCATACCTTCTTGCATAGTTTGTTGAACATTGGCAGTATGTCTAAATTTTACTTTAGATGCATTATTACCCATTGCGGCAGCAAGAGTATTAGCACATACTACACGAATAGGAGTAACCATAGCAGTTAAAGAAGATGTACCATTATGTGAATTAGTAAATACCACATATAATTCTGTACCTTCTTTTTCTTCACCAACAGTAAATCCAGTAGGTAACTTTGCAGTAACAAATATTCTTTCTCCCATACCAAGAACACCGGCAGTCTCAATAATAATATCTTCCTTATTTTTAATATCAGGATTATTCTTAAGAATATTATAAATAAATTCAATAGAATCCTTATTTTGTACAGGAGTATATTTATTACCTACAACTCCTAAAGCAGTTAATGTATCTTTACGATATACTGCTTTATTATTACATAATTTATCACCTTTTTTACTAATATAATTACCTGTCCAAATATCATTTTGTCGTAATTCAAATTTAGATTTACCATTATGAAATATAGGATGTGCTGTACAACCTTCAGGAATAAAACTAGCAAATAATGGAGCTAATCCAACTTCAAAATCTAAGTTAGCTAAATGTAAAACTTCTTCCGGAGTTTTAGCTTCTTGCACAACTTGACCTAATCCATGCCAAGCAACTTCTTTACGACTAAAAAATGAGTGAGTATTTCTACTACTATTAAATTCTATATCATTCATATTATTTTATTTTATTAATTTAATCAATACCAAGTAGGAACATGGGCTATCGACATCCGGTGAATTAATCTTCTCTTCCAATAGATATAACATTAGCATGAAAAGGTAAATTATTAATAGTCCTTTCATAATACTTTACTGTAGCAAGTTTGCCAATATATAATTCTTTATCATTTACAAGACTTAATCTATATTCTGTAGTACCAATAGGTGTAACTTCAAAAGTTCCATCTGTAGTATCATTCTTACAAATTATTTTACATCCAGTACCTACATTTTGAGTAATATCTCCATAAGGAACTATATCAATAATTTCAAATTCTGCATCAATAAAACGTTTAAGTTTACGCATAAACATAGGACGTTGACCAAATGCATATTCAGGTTCTCTTTCTCTAAGTACTGCACCTTCATAACCTTCACTTAAATATTTATCTAAATACTCTAATGCAGTACCATCGTTATCTATAGACATATATCTTGAAAAATATATACTAGGTGTAGTTACACCATTATAATGATAATTTAAAAGTAGATTATGTTTAGCAATATGTAAAGTTCCTAATCTATGTTGTTGACTAAGATTCTCAATAGATAAATCAAATACTACATACTGAAGTTTTTTATTATAAGGATTTAGAGAATTTCTAGCAGAACCACCAATAGTAGTTACATGAATATAAGGAATGTATAGTTCTCCATCTAATATAGGATTTTCTATACCTAATTCTTCTAAATGCTTTAATAAAATAAATACTGGTTTATTTAAATGATCTGCTTTATATTCTATACCTTCTTTAGATAAAAATGTTACAGGATATTCATTAAATAAATCAGTATTAAATTTATTTATAAAGCAAATACATCTAACACCATTATATTTAGGTTGTACATAACAAGGATAATGAACTTTACCTAATTTAAATTTCTGACATTTCATTGGTTGAGCTAAACCATTAATATCAGTATTAGTTTTATCTACATTCTCTTCAAGCCAATTACAAGCATCTTCTGAAGCATTAGGTTTATAAATATATTCTTTATATCCTTTTTTAATATGATTTTTATATTCTGATTCAAGACGCTTTACTGCTTGTTCTAAATCAGTTGTTTCATTTGATTTACCAATATTTACACCTTTAATAAGAGAAGTTATAGATTTAGAAGGATCTTGTATAAATGAGGAATGTATTCTACCATAAAATGTTCTTACACAATTATCATATAGATCAGCATTCCAATAAATGACATTACCACTTATATCTCTTTTGAATAAATATTTATTATTATATTTATCTTTAATAGTTTCATAAATCTTTTTCATACATATCTAAGATTAATAACCATACCATACTTAGGATTATTTAGTTTAGTCATTAAACATAGCCAAGCATCATAAGGAGTGCCATGTAAAACTGTTTCTTTATAATTTAATCCAAATGGTTCACCACAGAAACATTTATAAGATAATCTAGGAGATTTAGTTTCAGATTCTTTTACAGTAGTACAATCAATATAATTAGCAACTAATTCAGAAGTTACTTCTTCAGTCTCTCCATGTAATATAAATGCCATAGGATTATGACCAAATATATTAATGAAATCTTGTAGTTTAAGTTTACCACTATGATATGCTTCATTCATATCATCAAAGTACTTATACTCTTCTTTTGTTATGGGAACAAAAGCAAATTTATCAATACTATTTTCTTTAATTATAGTTGCATTATCTAAATTTATTTTCATCTTATGTATTTAATTTGTAACAATATTTCTATTATTATGTATTAGATTAATTATTTGTTTAAAAGTATCAATAGTTTTATCATATCCAAACTTCTTATAATAATCAGTAGGATCTTTAGCATCACTACTAAATATAATAGTTTTTATATTATAATTAGTTTCTAATTCTTTCATACTAGTAATGCCAGTATTATCTGCATCAAACATAGCATATATATTATAAGCAGTATTTTTTCTAAGTAATGAAAGTATATCATCTTTAAAGGATGCAGTTTCCGAACTAGCAGTATGAATAGCAATATCAGAAGAATCTATACCTAATGATTCAAATGTTTGAAGAACTAACATTTTATCTTTAATAGACTTTACTAGAAGTTTATCTTTAGATTTATGTATATCAGTTATATCATCAATTTGAAGAACATTATTAGTAACAAATCTAGGATATAAAGACTTTCTATGTCTATTAGGAAAATATAGTTTTGTAAAATAATGATTAACTACATACTCATAGCAAGGATCTTTTATAGCATTCTTATATCCTGTACGAATATTATTAATATCATATCTTATAACTGCTTTTACATATATATCTACTGTTTTATTTAAAATACCAAAACTATTAAAATAATTATAATCTTTCTTCTGCATTAATCTATTTCTAGTAGTTATTGCAGTTATTTCTTTTACTCTATCTATTACTTTATATTCTTCATTGTTAGCGGGTTTATTATTATTTTCATTATTTCCATATCTATAAATTATATCATCACATATTTTTACAAATTGAGTATTTACAAAACAATTCATATTTAGTATATAACCAATAACTTTGAATACATCACCGTTCCATCTACTATCACCCCAATCTCGAACAATTAGTTTATCATTATACCATTTAAAGGATAATGAAGGATTATCATCTTCACGAAAAGGATTATGTAGTTTATTCAAATTTGAAGTAGTTGACCAAGTAATTTCTGTAATGGAAATCTCAAAGTAAATAGAGAATATCTTTTCTTGTGAAAGAGATAAAACTTGATGCTTTAGAGTTAAATCCATAGGTTTAAAATAAAAAAGTCTCTATACAATTAAGTATAGAGACTTTTATAAAATATATTACTGTTTAATTACTTTTTGATATTAAGACCTTTTAAAACATCAGCAGCTGATTGAGGAGCATTAGATGTTTTAGCAGCGTCTGCATCATTATAATTCAAATTTGGTTTAGCTTCTGTACCTTTAGTGCCTTTAGTATTCTTAAGTAATTCAATACTTTCGGAAGCAGCAAGTTCAAGATAAGTAGGTTCACCTTTTTTCATTACTTCCAAGAAACCTTTACCAATAAAAGCTGGAATAACATAATAAGTACCATTTCTACCATCACGAACAACTTTAATCCACATAGCAACTTTTTCAAAACGAGGTTTACCAACTTCTTCACCTTCTTTTGGTTTAACTGGAAGACCAGTTATTTGAGTATAGAAGTGTTCAAAGATTTTCTTCATTTTCGAAATACGAACTTCAGGAGTATCTTCATACTTATAATCAATAGCACCCAGTTTTTTAGATAGAGGAGAAAGTTTACCATTATCCAAAGTATTAGCAATATGTTGCAAACGTTTAAATTGATTCATAGTCATATCAGCCCATGAACTCATTTCAAGTTTACCACCATCTTTAGTACCAGCAGATACAATAGTCTCACGTTGAACAACAAATCTTTCAGATTTATCAGTAGTAATATTATTGGCTTGTTTGTATTCAATATCAAGCGAAATAGTTTTTAGTCCTGCAAATTCCCAAGCTGATGGAGTACCAGTTTCATCTTGTTTAGGTATATCATGTTCTGTAAGTTTTACAGAAACAATTTCACCCATACAAATTCCACCATTGACATTTTCATCAGGTTTAAAACCTAAACGAGATTCTACATTAGTATCAAGATCACCGAAATTAATTACACCACTATTATTTTTAGCCATTTTATTTATATATTATGAGATAAAATAAGGGAACTATTATATTAATAATTCCCTAATTATGAATGAATATTTACAATAAGATTTTGAACTACAAGTGTAGTTAGAAATTATGCTTCAATAGTTTCAGCTGTTTCAGTACCGGCTTGATTAACTGCTTCATTTACATTAGCATCAGCAACAGGGGCAACAACTTTCTTAGTACGAGTTGCAACGACTTTAGTTAAGTCAACAGCAACAGATTTAGGAGATACCAAAGCAAATACTTGTGGATATTGAGCACCAGTTACGGGATCAACAAGAGGAGATTCAGCAGTAAAATCTTCTACTTCAACCAAAGAATAAACCATTTTATGATCTAAATAAACTGCTTTAGCACGTTCAATAGCAGTACCACCTTCTACGAAAGAATTAGCCGATGTTTCAACTGCATCAACATCACCCTGAGCAATACGAGAATAAACTCCGGAATAATTAAACAATAATGCGCCATTACCTTCTGCTTTAGTAGGACTGATTACTTTAGCAGCTTCTGAAACATCACGTCCAGCTTTTACAATTAAGAACTTACCATCAATAGTAGGTGCTTTAGTAACAATAATTTTTACACGATCTTCCGGAACAAGATTCATAAGTATAGAACCAAGTTTATTGATGTGAAACTTATTGAATTGAGATTGAGTTTCTACTTGTGCTTCTGTATCTTTAGAAATACGATCACCACTTTTTACTGATTCTGCAATACCAATTGAACCAAGACTAAATTTTTTGTTTGCTACTGGAGCATCTACACTAGAACTTTTCATAAACTTAATATGTTTTTATAATTTAATAATGAATGAATACTGAAATTTATAATAATAATATTTTATTGTTGTTCTACTTCTGTAAAATCAACGACTTCTGATTCTATATCTTTATTTTTAATAAAAGTAATTTCCTCAGGAATATATACACCTTGTAATACATCTGAAGCAATTTCTCTAGCACCAATCATAATACACATTTTAATTAAGTGTACAGATAAATGTGCATTCCAATTATCTTTTCCTTTAGAGTCACTGCCATCAGTTTTTGTACCTCTATATAGTCCAGCATCAATAGCTTCTTGTACTGAATAATCAACTTCAATTACTTCATCTTCTTTACGAGATGGCATATATCGAGTTAATCTAACTTTAGCAGTTTGACCACCATCTTTATATACAGCAGTTAAATTTTCAGTATCAAAAGCTTGAAGAACTGTAAGTAAATCATCAGGAGCTAAATTTCTAGGAATTACTTTACAATGTAAGGCATCATAATCTGTAATTTTATCAGTTCTAGCATCAGTATAAATATAAGTAGGAATTTTACCATTATTAAGTATATCCCTTTTTACACCAATTCTAGTAAGAACTGCATTAACTATATGAATAGAAGTATAAACTATTTCTTTACTACCTGTGCCCCAAATATAAATTTGATCTAAAGCAGTACTATAATCAACACCAAGTTTTTCACCTTTTCTAATCTTTTTAATAGAACTAAGATTTAATGACTTACCATATGACAGAGCTTCCCAAGGACTTAAACCAAGTTCTGCTCCTAGACCTAAACAAAGAATCATATCACCTTCATTAAATATCTTTTTTTCAGTTGATTCATCTATATTTCCATCTTCATCTTTGTCATAAAACTTATCAATAAACTGACTACCCAGTGTAGAATCTTTCAACTGTGAAACAAGTAATTTAATTTGATCTAACTTAGCAATATCTAAATAAGAAGAATCATTAGATTTTTCTATTTTAGTACTATGTTTTTCTATTTCTTTTCCTTCTTCAATCATGGTACAAATTTACAGATTATTTTTTAAAGTACCAAACAAGTCATCAACATTATCTAACCAAATAACATTTTTTACGTTTGTCTGTCTCATTATTAGTTTTTCTTTATCTCTTGATCGTACATATTCATCATTTAAATAAAAGTCATCAATAAACAAGTTAATAATAGTACATCGTTTGTCATTATTATTATCATCAATTGTCTTACCTCTACTAACACGCTGATCATAAGTGACAGAATTTGTGTCACCTGCCGTACATATAATATACTCAATGTTGGGTAAATTCAGACTCTCTGACAGACTTTTACCAGTGATTAGATATAATGCTCGACCATCTTTAATTGACTCAATAGCGTTATGCTTAAGCGTTGTTTTGCCAAACATCTTGACTTGACCTTTCTTATCACCACTTAAATAAGTAATAACAGTACCATTGTCATAATACATTGGCATAGATTCAATCTGAGAATGATACTTAACTCTAGGTATAGTCAATTGAGAATATAATTGATCTATCATATCAATGCTGTCATTATATATAATGGTAGGTCTATTTATTACTTTAGACATACTTATAACGGCATTTACTTTATTCACATTGTACTTTAGATAATTATTTCTTACTGTAATAGATTTAATATAAGATTTAGCTAAATCTTGAATATTAGTAGGATTCCAAGTATCTTGTACTTTTCGTACATATTCACTAATAATAATTTTATCTTTCTTATAACCCATTAAGGCAGCAACTATTTCTCTCATAGTTTCCGGATTAATAAATTCAAGAACTTTAAAACTATAATCCAATACTTTAAATCCACAATAACAACCTTGAATAACTTCATAATCATTTTTAAATAATTTACGTTTAAATGCAACATTCATAAGTTTAAAAATTCCTTTAAAGTTTTCAGCAATATTAGATATATTATCATTTAAAGCTTTATACTTCTTTTTCTCAGACTCAGATATATTTACAGCAACATTATATTCATCATAATCAGTAATCCAATTCATTTCAATAGCCTCTTCTTCTGTAATAATATCGATAATAGGAAGTCCTAATTTTCTAAGACTACTTTTACCAGTACTATCTATTGAAGAACCAGTTAATGCTAACTTATATGGAGCTTTTATTTTAGATATAACATATATTGCTTTTTCAGTAAGAAACTTATGTACTTCATCTATAATAAATAAATAACATTCAAAAGTACTTCCTGCTTCATGTAAGTTTAAAAATCTATTCCAAGTATATACTTCAACATTGTATTGTTTCTCTATATACTTTACATTTTGATATGCTATATCAGTAGGTACAAGAAGAATTATCTTTTTATCAGAATGATTAGATCTAGTTCTTTGAACAACAAGTTCAATAACTCTAGTTTTACCAAATCGCATTATATAATTTAATGTGCCTTGATAATCATGTTCTTTCCAAATATTTATACCTTTCTCTTGTCTACGAGTTTTCGAAGGATCTAATGTCATCTGAATTTCTTTTTAATAAACCTCCTATATTAGAGTATTCATAAATAACTAATTCTTTTCTAATATTAATATGTCTAAGAAAATCAATAATAATTCTAAGTCCTGTTATAGTTGCAAAAGGATTCATATCATTTACACAAATTATATTAGAATAATCAGAAGTAATACTATAAGTAGAATTTCTAAATAAACCTATAATAGTATCTTTAAAACTATGAGTATTAGTGCCAAAATTTACCATATTTTTATTTATACCATATCTAAGTATAGAATAATTTCTATTCTTATACTTACCATATTCTAATTTAGCAACAATTTCTCTATCTACCATAAAAATATATTCTAAAGTAGGTATTCTACTAAATTCAGGAATAAGACTTTCAACTCTTCCAGTACTATAGAAATAATCATTTCGTTTTTCCATTTTATTAATCAAATAATGTTTTACCTCTAACTTCTAGTCCTTCATACTTATGATTACCTTTAGGATTCTTTTTACGATAATATAAATATCTTTCGACTTTATGTATATAATAATTGAAATCTATATTGTAATCACTTTGATAATGATAATCATTAAACACTTCTAATCGTTCATGCGCTATAAGAGATTGACTTCTAGCTTTAGTACTATTAGAACCAGCTTTCTGATATTCATCATCTTTAGTAATAGTTCCACCTCCGCTTTTAACTACGAAGAATCTATTATATTGTTGAAGTTCTTTTTCAACTAATTCTCCATTGACAAAAGCTTTATATAAAACATTATACTTTTTATCTACCTTTTGACTAATACAATAATCATAGATATTAAACTTATTTAATTTCCAATGATTTTTAATTGTATCAATATAAGATATATTATAAAGTATATACTGTTTTAAAGCTAAAGATACTACTGGATGAATAAATCCTTTATTAAAAGGAGTTTCAAATATTAATGCTCCTTTACCCTTTACATATTCTTTTTCTAATGCTGCAAGATCTTTGTCATAAGTTTCACTATCTTTATTAAGTTTAATATATTTAGCATTAAAGCCTTTCTTTATAGCTAAATACTCATTTACATTATTACGAACATACTTTTCATAATAAGTAAATTCAAGTTCAAATTCTGTTTCCTTTTGCCATTCAGCACAAAGATCATCATATAGTTTTTGATATTCAGGTTTAAACCTAGATACAATACCATCTGTATTAGCAGATATAACATGAATATTACCTTCACTACGAACTTCTAACTTTTCTATAAGCATAAGTAAAGATAATTGTCCATTCATAGTAGTTTGATATGTAGCTTTTGGATCAAATAAATAATCATTTATATCTTTTAAAGCTCCATAAATTCTATTAATAACAATCTTCAATGCTTCTGCTTCTAACTTAAGTTTAGCTTTCTTAGCTCTAACTCTATCATCTTTGAAATACTTAATAAGTTTAAGAAATATTTCTTTAATAAGATGAGCAGGATATATAGCAAAGATAATTAAAATACTAGGATAATAAGATGTAACATCTGCATCTTCATAAATATAACCATCTTCAAGACTATTGTAATATCTTGAATCATCAATACTATGAATACCTCCTTTAGCAATATTATAATGAGTACCATTACATTCAAACTTTCGTTCAAATGTATCAGATGGACTAATAGTAATCTTTTTTAAAGTACTAAGAAAATCTTTAAATTTGTCAGTAACAAAATGAACACGATCAGTAATAATACTACTTAAAGACATAAGACCTCTATAACTACGAGTATCTTTAAAATCTTTATAAGGAATACCACTTTCTTCTTCATAATATTTTGACATTAATCTTTTACCAATACTACTACGAGATTGATTTAAAACATTTATATCATAACGTTCAGATATTTCTTCACGAAGAGTAACTTCTTCTTCTTGATTAAATAAAAGTTCTCTAGTACCTAAAGTATCATTTACATTATAATCATAAATATCCCAAACTTGATCTCTTTGTATAATAGATTCTGGAGGTAATGGAAGTTCTTGTATTCTATGCCATCTTAGATTAATCATTACACTCTTTAAACCAACAAAAGTTTTATCAAGATAAAGTATTCTTTGAATATCATAATCTTCAAATAGTCTATGATATTTAGTAGGTTTCCATGGATATTTATAGCCATACATTTTAGACCTAGAAACATTAATTATTTCATCACTTACTTCTTTTAATACTTGAGTAATATGAATGTTATTACTATTAAATCCAGTTTTGTTATCAAATTGTTTACTATTAATTAAAATATAATCATCAATTAAAGAATCATAGTTATAAGAATTATAACCAAGTAATACTTTATGATTAGTAAAGAACATTCTAATCTCAGCTAATTGACAAATATTAAAAGCCTTATCTTTAGTATCTCTATAATTAAAAAATGTCTTAGTATTCATTGAAACTAAAAGTTTAGCTTTAACTTCTTTTAATGATTCTATTTCATCTTCTATTACTTTAATATCTTGTATCTGATCTTTATCTATACTATCTTGCCACTTTCTTTTAGCTTCGAGAAACATTATATCTACTTCTTTATAAGCCTCAATATAAACTTTAGGCGTAGAAGTATGAATAAATGTAACACAATTAAAATTATAATAAACTTCCCAATCATATACCCAAAAGTCTCTCATAATAAGTCTATATTAAAGTAAGTTTTATCTATAAAGGCTTTATATAATCTAGCTATATTAAGAAAAGAATTATTATACAAATTAATCATATCATTCTTATCTTTATATGCTACATGATATATAGGATACACAATAACTTCAGTATTATTTAAATTAATAACATATGGAGTATCAACAACTTCTCTAAAATATGTATAAGAAAGAAATTGTTTAGTAACAACATCACCTATAGTAACAATTACTTTAGGTTTAATTATAAATAATTCTTCTTTTAAATATTCAAAGCAATTATTAATTTCATGTTCAAATAATATACTCTTACTAATACATCTAACTAAAGAAGTATAGTAAGCAGCAAAATTAAATGAATCATTAAAATCTTTTATAATCTTGTTCTTACGTGAAGTACATAAACCTTGTTTATAATCTGAAGTAGTTGGATGAGGTATTATATACATCACCGAATTGCTAAACCCCATGCTCTTACTAGGTTTAAATTTACAATTTATTGCAATGTCACATTTACTACAATGTTTAACTTCATAAACTTCATTATTTGTATATGTCATTCAAATTAGTTTTAGAATGAGTTACTTTAGTTTTTACTATTAAATCTTTTATAGGTTTAGGAACACTAGTATCTACAACTATTTTAGTAGTATATAGTTTTCTATCAGTAATGAGATCAACTACAGTTCTGAAGGTCATATTATATAAAGCATCAATATGAATAACTATATCTTTACCTTTATAATCAGTAATATATAATACTTCATCTTTTAAAGATAATATTTCTAATAGTGTAGTAATGCATTTATCTTTACTAAACTTCTTTTTATTCATATTTAAAAACGTATATAAGCAATATTTTTAGCTCTACTTAAAGCAACATAAAGTAATCTATTTCTAAGATTTGGGTCTGTAGTAGCATATCTACCCCATTTAGTAATAGGCTTACAAATATCAAAACCATCAATAAATATATTATCAAAAGTAGAACCTTGAAGTTTATGAACGGTTAAGTTATAACCATAATCAATTTCTCTAGTAAGATTTCTACCACCAACTTCAATATCTACCATAGATAGAATTTGATTTTTAAATTTATAATATGGATACCATTTTCCTGATTTAGTTGATACTAATGCATTCTCTCTAAGTTTGTTTAATATGTTTCTATAATGATTCATATTATCTAAATCTTTATGATTTATAATTTGAATCATATCTGTAACTTTTAAAGTATTTGCAGACTTTAAAGTAACACAATTTACATCTAATTTATATTCATTCCTATATTCTCTAATATCATCAATTATATAATCCTCACTATTTATAATAATAGGAGCACTATTGTCATCTACAAGAGTTTTATAAGAAGTCAATAAATCTTCAGCAATTATACTCTTACCTTGAGTAGTAAACATTTGTTCTCTAATAAAACTATTCCAATTATTTACCATAGTATTAGTATAACCAGTACCACGAACATAATCTATATTATCAAAGAATTGATCATCTGTAAAATAAGAAGACATTAAATCTTTATATTCTGCAATATGAACTTTTTTATATCCAACACCATCTCTAATTTGTTCAGGATGATCTGTAATATAATCTAAACAAGTATGACCTTTAGTTTGAATATCATCTCTAAGTAATTCGAATAAATTTAATAATGGATTACCTTCACCTTGTCTAATAATAGTATCTAATTCAACAATATTTTTTACTTCAGTAAATACTAATGATTCTTCTTCTTTTACTGGTGGTAATTGAAGAGGATCTCCTACATATAAAATCTTAGTTCCATAAGCTTTCATACGTCTACGATTAAGTTCAAACAATGATTTATTAATCATAGAACTTTCATCAATTACAACTAAACTATAGTACTGGATTTTGGGTTCACCAATTGTATCAAATTGTAATTTATCAATATCATAATCAGCAAGTTCAGTATTAGGTTTTAAACCATGTAAAGACTGTAGAGTTAGTCCTTTAGCATCAATTCGTTTCTCTAAAACACTAAGTGCTTTATGAGTCGGAGCTGTGATGATAAATGATTTATCTACGACATTCTGAATGAAATGCTTCATCAGGAACGTCTTTCCAGTTCCGGCATGCCCTTTCAAGGTACACTCAGGCTCAGTACTATGATACCAGTCAGAGAGTTGCTGTAAAGCCTTTATTTGGCTTTGAACTAATCCACTTGTATCACTATTTTCTTCTAACTCTAAATTTAGCTTCATATTAAAAAGGATTTTCTATATATTTAAATGCTTTTATAACGGCAATAACATACTTTTGTTCAATATTATTGTATATCATAGACTCACATTCAATTACAAATTGATTAGTTTCTGTAAATTGTTTATAAACACAATAAGCTCTATGATCTACAATAATAAATACTTTAACTGATTCTAAGTATTGAAGTACATAACCAAGTACTCCCATAAAATTATCATCTGTTAGTATAGAATTGGCATTATATTTCTTATCAATAAGATATTGTACAAATTGTTCTAATGCTGTAGGTGAATCTTTAATCGCATTCAGTATCTGCATCTTTCTTAGGTTTTACAGAATGTTTAGTATTATAAGATTTTAATTTAGCTTTAGCTTTAACTTCTAAATAATGAATATCAATATTAGCAATTAATTCATCAGTTATAGAATCAATACAAACAGTCATATGACTAAATACAGGACTCCAAAATTCAGTAAGATCTTTAATTAATTTTGGATTACTTAATTTATGAGGTTTAGCATATTCCCAAGCATCATTATTATAAGTAGAAAATATAATTAGAGGTTTATAATCTAAAGGATAACTAATATTATAAAGTTTATCTTTTACTTGAACTTTATATTCATTACCTATATACTTAATTACTCCTAATATATTAGTTTCATTATTTTTAGGTATAATCTTTTTAGATTTAATAGAAGTTGTTCGACTAGGAACAACTTCTAAATCTGATGTATCAATACTTAATTTCATTTTTATTTGCTTTAATACTAAATAAAGATTTATAATTAGGATGACCAACTATTTTAAAACTTTCTCTATTGGTATTAATAATTATACCATTAGATTTAAGAATGTATCTAGTATTTGTACCACTATCAATCTTAGTTTCAACTGTAAATAGTCTATCTCTTTTATCAAGAAGTTTATGACTATCAATAATATCAAGATTTACAATCTCAACTATATCTTTTTCATTAATTCTACAATAAATCTTCTTCAAAAATCCATTAATTAGAAACTCAATTTCTGAATTAATAAGTGAGCCAATAACTTTATCACGTGATTCAGAAGTTGGGTATAAAGATTCAATATATCTAATTATATCACTATAATCACCATGAATTATAGAATACATACACTTTTCATGTATAGCAATAAATTTAATATATTTATCACATAATTCACTTTTAGTACATGCATAAGCACTACCATCAAAGACACTAATTAAATTTACAGATTCTTCAGATACATCTGTAATTTTATAAAGTTGATCATCAGCATAAACAAGATAACCAAATTTAGGTATTTGATTATTTGTGAAAACAATTCCAAGTTTTAATTTCATATTAATATTAGTTTAGTGATTATTACATTTTTATAATCTATTCTTTTTATAAGTTTAAGTTTACATTCATTTAATACAACATCATTTATAGGATTATTAAAATCATATAGAACGATATGTTTAGAAACATAAATTATTTCTTTTAATGGACTATCATAAGTATTAATAAAGTCTTTATAATATTCTATTTCAATACCTCTAGCACTTAATACATGCAATAGTTCGGCTTGATATATTTCATAAACTTTATTACCCATTCTAACATGAGCATACTTATCACTAACACTTTCTATTATACCAAATCTACCTTTAGAAGTTATAACTTTGTCTGAGGGTTTAAATTCTTCTTTATCCATGAATGAGTATTTATTTATTCTGTTTTAGATTTAATATAATCTTTATAAATAGTTTCAATTTGAACTTTTAAAGGATTAACTAAATCTCTAATATAACCTTCACAATCAATAATAGTATTATCATATTTAATACTATTAATTGCATGAGCTTTCATATGTTCATACTGAAGCTCAGAAGTAGATAATAAGTATATTTTATTAGATTGATAATTAGGAGTAATAACAATCATGCCATAAATATATTTATTATCATCATTAATAGTAGCAATAGATTCAATTCTATTACTAACACAGAAGTTTAAAAATTCAATATTTTTATCTGTATTCATAATATTTAATTTTCTAATATTAGTTTAATAGTTTTATTGCTTAATAAATAATCAATTCTTCTTAATAAAGAATCATAATTATAAATACTATCAATATTATTAATAATAAAATGTTCAATATTAAGTAATCTCATAGTAAATGTATAATATTTGTCTTCAATAACAATATTAATACCATGTTCTATAGTAAATGCATTAAATGAACAACTATCAATCCATTTATCAATAGTTTGATATTTAAGTATAGCAACAGAATTGTTACTATACTTAAATAATTTATTATATAATCTTTTAGTATGCATACTTATTTAGTATTAATAATATCAATAACATTTTTACCATTCTTACTAAGTCTATTAGTAATAACTTCTATTACATTTTCAATAATAGATTGAAGTTTATTAAGAACATCTTTATTATCTGTAGCAGATAAATAAATAGTAACTCTATTATTAGGAATAGAATACTTAATTTGTAATTCAGATTCATTACCAAAATTATCTTCTAGGCATTTAAGTATATCAGGTGTAATAGTAATACTTGATACATTAACCTTGATACTATCTACAATACATATACCTAAAGTAACTTTATAACTATGTTGATCTTCATCCATAGTAAAATGATTTACTTTAATATGATCATATTGATAAATTTTAAGTAATTTATCTTTACGATCTTTAATTGTTTTAGTTGAATAAGATGATAAATCTAATTCCCATTTATCATTTTCTTTTACACTAATTACATGAAGTTTTTTCATATCTTTATTTATTTTAAATTGTTTGTATTTTACAGCTGAAACCCATCGACAATAGTAGTACTACATCTATCGTCAATAGGAACAAAGCTGCCATCAATAACTTTGGAAGTTATTTATGTTTTTCATCTTTAGTATTTATAATTTACTATATATTCTATTTACTATAGCAATAGCATCTTCTTTTTCTTTTGTAATTTTGGGTTCTAAATGTTTCTTCAATGCCATAATATCATCTTTACTTAAAGTTATATTAGCATATGCTTGTCCTTTAGTTCTTACTGAACAATTAATACATTCAACTTCTCCACCTGTAATACCAAGAGCTAAATTAAAAAAATCAACATAAACTGTAGAACCAACTAAATTTTTAATATTTTCCATATCTTTATTTTAATTTATTAGTTAAACCAAATTGTTCAAAATATCTTTCAATTTCTTCTTGTTGAAGTTTAAACATTACTTCTAAATTTTTAATAGCTGATTCTTTAGCCTCTTTTACACTACTAAATATATTACTGCATGTAATATTTTCTACAGATAAGTATTTAAGACGTTTTGCAGTATTTTTATAATCTTTATCACTTTCACGTAATAAAGGTTCAATAAATTCTGGAGGTATTCTAATTTTATACTTATACTCAGGATTTTCATCAGGTGGAAGTTCAACACCAACAATTTTTCCTTTTATTATATCATGATCATTATATGCAAAGAATATATTATCATTAATATTAAAAAGTTTTTCATTACGTAAAGTACCCACATAAGCAAATTTATCTTTCATGTATTGTACTCTATATATATCTGTTATTTCCATATTACTTATTTTTTAATATATAATCTACAAGCCTGATGTTGAGCATGACTACACTCATTAGAATTATTATATCTTTTACAAGATTTACATTTCTTACGAGTATAACTAGGACTATTAAAATGTTTATTATTAGAAGAAAGATGATTATCTATATTATCATTAATTTTATTAGCTGTACTAACAATAGATAATATTAATCCCATGGTACGTAATTTATCTAATTCTGACATATTATTTAATATATTTATTACACCATTCATTAAAAGAATCCATAGTATCTTCAATATAAGCTATAGGAACTTTACCATATTTATCACACTTATGTTCTACATAAGCTTGCCAACAAAGTTGTTTAACTTCTTTATAAGTAAATATATCTTTTATTGTTGTAATTGCAATAGTATTATCTTCAGAATTTATTTTTAAAGTATTTTTAGTTTTACCAGTAATAATATCAGTTAAATATTCTTCATATTCAACTGAAACTTTAGTAATAATATTACCTTTATTATATTTTATAATATATTTTTCAATAAATTGCTCAGATACTTTATACATAATTACTCCATTAGTAAGACTAATATCTGTAGTAGCAATAACTAATTTAGCTAATTCAGGATTATATACTAAAGAATTAGCTTCTAATTGAGATTCACATTGCTGAATTTCATTTCTAGGAATATTAAAATAATAATCATTTACTTTAATTTTTTCATCAGAAGTAATATAAAGATGTTGATAATCAAATCTTACAGAATCTTCAAAATAATTAATAGGATATAGTATATTTCTTAATAATTTAATAGGTGCTTTTCCTTTAGTAGCAAGCATAACTACATTACATTTAATGAATGACATATTATTAGTTTTTATAATTAATATTTAGCACCCTCTATTTAAGCACCATTTAAATAGTAGGGTCAAGCTGAGAACTCATTTGTGTTATATCCATATTTGTTATTATTAGGATATTATATATTACTACTCACTTCTCATTTAGAGTAACCCATCTAACATTACTGCTAGTATTTTTATAAGTAACCATTACATTACTTAAAGGACTCGATGTTCAACCTTATGAAAAGAGATAATATCAGATCATGAATGAACTAATATTTTGGGATTATAATAAACAATTACACTCAGATATAATAACCATATAGTTATTACACACATTTTTTGTTATACAGACTTACATCCAAATGTATGCGTATAACAAATTGCGAGCGTAGTATGATTAGTAATATTATTATTAAATATATAAGGAGTAATAAAAGTAAATATATAAATTATAATAAGTAATACTATAAAACCTATAATAAAATTTAATAAATTATCTATAGTTATTTTTATCTTCTTTAGTTTAATCATAGTAATATTTTAAATAGTAGTGACACTATTTTGAGCTTCTATATAAACGGGTTATAAAACTTATTTTATAGTTATAGTGTCACTACTAATAATTAATAAGAATAAACTCCACCTTGATACCATAAAGGTAATCTAAAGTATTTGTCACGAATATAATCGTTAGCTTTAAGAGTAACAGCTTCAAGATCTGTTAAAGTATATTCTTCAATAAGATGTATACCTATTTCTAAACATTTTTCTTTAATATTTAGAATTACTTTTTCAACTTCAGGAAACTTATCAAAATAACCTGCTTTTAAATCAGCTACAAATTGTATATACAATTTATTAGATAATTCTTCAGTAATAACTATAGGTTTAGGAACAAATTTACCTTTACTACTAAATACTTTCTTAGTAGTTTCTTTAGGATTTAATTCTAACGACATAACTTTATAATTTAAAGGATTAATAATATTTAAAAAATAGTATAACAACTAATTCTAACGCTTTAGAATAATCATATCAATATGAAGTATTAATCAAACTATAACCTTTTATATGATTGTTGTTATACTATTTAATTATGATGATATATAAAGAATAATATTAGTGAGTTTTTAGCTATCTCAATTACTATTCAAGGACGAGATACATTACAATGTAATGCTAATCTAAATAACCTCCATCATACAGTTATACTTATTCTTTATAATTAGTGTAGTAAATAAAATAATATACTCCATAATAATGAAGTAATAAAGAAAATACAATAAGTTGTACTACTTATATTACATTTATCAAATTTAAATATTACTATTAAAGTAGTACCTATAATAAATAATAATATGGTAGAAAATACTAATGCACAAAATAATATAATTGATGGTAACATATTAAAAGATTTGAATGTTTTATTATAAAAGAAAATATTACTAAACTTATAAAAGAAAATATTAATTATAATACCAATTATTATGATATTATAAATAATAAGGAAATTAATTTTATTAAAAGTTTTTAAAGTATAGATAAGTGTATCTTTATATAATAATGTTGGATTAAGAGATTAATAAGTTTTAGGGAAAATGTAGGAGAACGAAGTAACTCCATTCTCTTACACTTAAA
>JGI24139J26690_1000004_pt1 | contig 38666 bp, 28 predicted proteins | sample BarGraIncu00221A_FD_26690 | JGI IMG/M metagenome (IMG submission 26690)
TTACCATTGGTTCTACTGTAACTATCATATATTATATGTATGCTATTTAAAATGCAAAGATAATAAAATGTACAATAAAAATAAAATAATGTCTTATATGTATTGTATATGATGAATAGTTTATTATATTTGCACAATCAAATAAGATGTAAGATAAATAGTAATTATTATAATAGAGAATATAAATCCAATAAACATAAAAAATTAAATGTATGGAAACTATTAAACAATCAGGAAAAGTTGAAGATGTAGTTAGTCAAACTAAACTTCATGGTAGAACACTTTTAGTAGTATTAGAAACTAAAATTTCTACTATTGAATTAAATAAATTAGCTAGTCTAAATTTTAAAGATCCTACTGTATGGAATGATCCTTCAGTAAAAAGTGTAATGTTAGCACTGGGACAATGTAAAAAGATTATATCTAAAATCTCTAATGAAACTTCTAAATATATTAAAGATAATAATTTAGAAGAAATGTATGTAGGCGATGAAGTTATATTTAATACTTATGGTTCGCCAGTAGTTTATGATAATGAACAAGACGAATTAAATCTTGCTAGAGTTATTGATAATTATAACTTTGATAATAAAGATAAGAAGATGGCATTGAATGTTGGTATTAAATATACTATTCGTTTTTATTATGTTTATGAAGCTCAATTTGTTATTATAACAAGACCTTATTTGAAACAAGAATAAAATTATTTAAATGAAATACTTAGATTACTTAATGTTACAGAAGATACTACGAAGAGTATTAGATGATGTATCAATAATTAGAATAGATAATGTTAGAAAATTTCCTAAACTATTTATTGAAAATTGGGTAACTAAGTTTAGAGATTTAAATGAAGAAGATAAACATTCATTAATTAATTCTATATTTGATAGTCAATCAAGGTCAATACAATTAGCTTGTGAAGATAATATAGATAGTATTACTATTCCTGCAATAGGTCGTTTAAGATTAAATAAAACTAGACAAGATATTCTAAATGTTATAGCCAAAGATGGTAGTATAACTGATGATAGGATTCAAGAAATTATATCATCTTATGTTCAACAAAAAGAGAAGTTTAAATTAAATCCTGAATTAGATATTAAAATTGTATTAAAGTAATGCGTAAAAAACTTAGAGAAATGCTAATACCTAAAGGAAGAACTATTTACTTTGATGAAGAACTTCATAAATATTCTAATGATTTAGGATTTGTTTATACTAGTACTACTACTGCTATTGGTAAATATTGTCCTCAAAAAGATTTTAAAAAGATTGCTAAGATATGTGCAGCAATTGGTCGTAATCCTAGTCATCCTAAATATCAACATTATAAAGGTAAGACTGATTTTCAGTTATTAAAAGAATGGGGTCAAGAAACTGATAGAGCTTGTAAAGATGGAACTGCTGAACATGATGGTCTTGAACAATGTGTTAAGTCTTGTACTGGATATAAATTAAATGCTAAAGGTTTTATCAATGGTAAAATTTATACTATTGATGATATAATGTTTAATCATAATTTTGGTAGACTTAAATTAAAAGACTTTGAAAGGAATGGTATAAAAGATAAATATCCGGATATATATAATATACTTGTTGGTCTATCTAATGCAGGTTATTATATATATGCTGAGATAGGAGTGTATGATGATCTATATGGTATTAGTGGATTGATAGATATATTATGTGTCAATCATACTACTAATGAATTTATAATATTAGATTGGAAAACTAATAAAGCTCCTATGAGATTTGATAGTGGATATTATGAAAAGACAGTTGATGGTAGACTTAATCTTGATAAGTGGAAACCTAATACTGAAACATTTAATTATCCATTAAATCATTTAGCAGATAGTACAGGTAATCATTATACTATGCAATTATCAGTTTATGCTTATTTAGTTACTACTTTTGGTTATACTTTAAATAGATTAATACTTTGTCATATTAGACCATTAGAAGAACAATTTACTCCTAGAGATCAATGGCAAAGAGTTATTGAACTATATCCCATACAATATTTAAATAAAGAAGTTAAACTCATGTTAGATGATCATAAACAAAAGAATACTGAAACACAAGGTAAATTACAATTTGATTATTAAAACTTATTAATATGCAACTAACTAAAAATTTTACATTAGAAGAACTTACAGTAACTTCTTCTAAATTTTCTAATATTCCTAATGAAGATCAAGTACATAATCTTAGACTTCTTTGTGAGAATGTATTACAACCAGTAAGAGATAAATTTAATATGCAGATGCGTATTACTAGTGGATTTAGATCACCTGAAGTTAATAAAGCAATTGGTGGTGCAAGTACTTCACAACATACTAAAGGTCAAGCTGCTGATATTGTTACATCTGACAATGCTAAACTATTTCATTTGATTAGAGATCATTTTACTTTTGATCAAATGATTTGGGAAGCTGGTAATGATACTCAACCTACATGGGTTCATGTTAGTTATAGTGAAACTCATAATAGACATCAATGTCTTAAGATGGTAAAAATAGGTGGTAAATCTACATATAAAACTATTTAATATGTGGTTAATAAATAAATTAAAACAACTTAATACTAAGACTTTAATAGGTCTTAGTATTATTGCTATTATATTAATTGTATTTACTATAAGTTATTTAGTATTATACTTTCAATATAAATCAAAGACTAAGGAATATAATAAATTAGTAAATACAGAGTATCAAACTATTTATAATCATAGAGCCGATTCTTTAGATAATATAATTGCTACTAATAAATATACTATTCATAAAGATAGTATTACAATTGATTCTTTAAATAAAGTAAAACAACATAAAAGTATTATATATGAAAAAGAAATTAAAGACTTTAGTATTCCTAGTATTGTTTCTGATGACAGTATCTCCCGTTATATCTCAAACAAATTACATAATAAATAAAGATACTGTTGTAGGTTATAGTAAACAAGATAATCGTAAAATAGCTATTATATTTCTTAAAGGTGATTCTTGTCAAAGTATATCTAATGAAAAAGATAGTATTATAAATACATATAAACATCAAGTTAATGATTATATGAATTTGTATTCAACATTGCAGGATAAAAATTTCCTCATACAGTCCGATAGAGACAATATAAATATGAAGTTGAATAAATCATTGTCTGATAATAAATCATTGACTACGAGTAAGAATTTATGGCGTTTAGGCACTATAGGTACATTAATTGTTTTGGCAATAAAACTATTGTAATATGATCAAGAAATATAATCCTATAATATATCCTTTAAATATTTATATTGGTATTGATGAAGATGTAAATAATTTATTAAAAGATTTTACTAGTTCCAGTGATGGTGAACATATATATTCTAGTTGGAGTGACAGTCATGGTTTAAGTTATTCTCATATACTAGATTCTAATAATGAATACTGTTTAGTAATGATATTTGAAAAAGAAGTTAGTCTTGATTTAGTAGTACATGAATTAGCTCATATTGTTTATAGACTTTGGGAACATATTGGTGAAACAGAAGTTGCTAGTGAAGCTAATGCTTATTTACATGAATGGGTAATGAAATGTTATTTAGATTTTATTAAAGAATATAATGGTACATCTTTGGAAAATAAATAATTCTTTAGAACTAGATTTAAATGTTACAGAACTTTTAAAGTATGATATACTTGCAAAAGTTTATCAAAGTGATACTTCGGATGGTAAATCTTTATCACATAAATATTTTATGTATTTAGATTTTATTACTGCTAGTAGTGGATATTGTGTAACTAATGGACTTAATGATTCTGAAGCTCATATTTATGCAATGAAACATTCTAAGTTAGATAGTACTTATCACTTTCCTGCTAATAATAAAACTATTATTGCTTTCGTTAAATCTGAATTAGAAAGAGATACAGTATTCACTTTAGTTAGTGCAGCTATTCAGGCTTTAAATGTTAGTTCTAAAAGTGTAAAGAACTATATTAAAGTTTTAAATAATATGGAAAAGGATGACTTTCAAGATAAAGATGGTAATCCAATTAATGTTGCTGAGACTGTAAATAAAGTTCTTAAGACATTAAAAGAAATACCTTCTAGTATTGATATTTATGAATCTCTTCTAAGTAAACAAAAAACTAAAAAAGTAGCATTACGTGGACAAAAAGACTTTAGATCTTCAATGGACGGAGACGATGATCTTAAATCTCTTATATCTAAATAAGAGTAAAGAAGATATTAAATCTAATTATAATTATGATGCTGATGATATAGATAATTCATCTCCATTTATTAATTATATATTAGAAGATAAATCTTCTTATCCTTTTATAGATACTATATTTAATGATGAAACAGATCAGAATTATATAGATAGAGATAGAGATTTTAAATTAGGTAGATCAGGTGGTTTACTTATGAATATAGATTTTGTATTTGTAAATACACATTTATATTCTCAAGCTGCTGACTATTTTACTAAGTTTAAATCTTATTGTTTACATGATGAAGATACTCTTGAGTATAAAGAATTTTGGGCACAGGAACTTGGTCGTAGACAACATGGTTATACTCAAGATTGTAAACTTTATATTAAAGATATAGAAGAATATTATAATCCTAAAACTACTGAAAAAAGAAAGAAGCAATTAATATACCCACTACACATTACAGGTAATCATTATAGTTATCTTAATTATGGTCGTATTGAACGTACTCCTAATGCAGAAGAGAAGCAAGAACTTATAAATGATGGTGCAAATAATATAGAAACTATTGAAGGCTTTCCTAGATTTTGGGATGGCGATTATTGGTTCTATAAGACTGATCAATTTTGTAGTAATAATAAACTCTCTAATATTGTAGCTAAATCTCGTCGTAAAGGTTATAGTTATAAGAATGGAAATATTACAGCTAATACTTTAAATCTAAATAAGAATCTTACAGTTATTAATGTTGCCGATAATATAGATTTCCTTACGGATAAAGGATCTCTTACTTATATGGCTAAGACTTGTTTAGATTGGTATGAAAATAATACTTATTGGCAACGTGGTTATCTTAGTGAAAAACTAGATAGTCTTGAATTAGGATATAAACGTGATACTGAAAGTAATAAACCTTATGGTTTTAGAAGTAAGCTTTTATCTTATTCTATTGGTAGAAATATAAATGTTGCTATTGGTAAGAAGGCTATAAAGATTAATTGTGAAGAATCTGGTGCTTGTCCTAATCTTAAGAAGTTTCTTGAAGTAACTTCTTCTAATATGGAATCAGGTCGTATCAAGATTGGTACATTTAGTATATGGGGAACTGGTGGTACTAAAGGTAGTAACTGGGAATACTTTGAAACTATATTTAATAAACCTGCATCTATTAAAGCTGTAGCTTTTGAGAATGTATGGGATAGAGATAAACGACATACTACTTGTGGATTCTTTCACGCTAATATATGGAACTACGAACCCTATGTTGTTGATGGTAATTCTTTATTATTTGATTCATATTTATATGATAAGAAAGATAAAGAAAAAATGTCTAAGTCAGGTAAACCAATTGATCAGGTTATTACCTATTGTGCTCAACGTGCCAATTCTCCTAGTGAAGCTTTCATTAATACAGTAGAGAATTTATTTGCATCTACTGAATTAAACATTCATGTTACTGAATTAAAGACTGATACTACTAAACAATTTTATAAGGATGGCTGGTATATAAAAGATAATGGAACAATTAAATTTGTAGATAAACGATATTGTATAGAGAATGATGTTCTAGGTCACAATATGTTTCATGAGTTTATTACAGATGTACCTCATAAAAATACTACTGATATTCATGGATGTGTTAGAGAGTATTATGCTCCATATACTGATAAAGATGGAAGAGTTCCTAAAGATTTATATTTTATTGTAGCAGATCCTTATGGTGTAGATAAAAAAGCTAGTGAAGTTACTGATAAACATTCACTATATTCTTTTTCTATTTGGATGCGCAGTAATACTATAACTCCTTATAGTGGTAAACGTTTAGTTGCAGAATATGCTGGACGTTTAAATACAATGAAAGATAATGATAATCTAACATTACTTGCATGTCTTAGATGGAATTGTAGTTTATTAGTTGAATCAAATAGAGGTGAAACTATTCCTAATTTTAAACTATGGCATTGTGTAGATAGACTTCTTTATGATCCTACAGAATTTACTGAAAATTCATTATCTACTGGTGGTAAGGGAACTAAACTAGGAATGGTTGTTGGAACTGGTGATGTAAAGATGAATGGTCTTACTATGATTAAAGATTTTATTTATGAAGTGCTAGGTGTTGATATACTTGATATTCCAATTATTAGACTAACTGAAATCTTTTCTTTACCTTTATGTTTAGAATTACAACGCTTTACTAGTACAGGTAACTTTGATAGATTATCTACAATGATATTAGCAATGTATGAATTTAAAAAAGATGAATTTATTAAACGAAGTAATTTATTTAAATCTGTAAATACTAATAATAAAACTAAAAGTTCTTTTGCTGAACGTTTAAATCGACATTAATATGGTAGTAGGTCTTAGTGATTCAATAGGAAATAAAACTTTACCTAATCAAAGAGTTTCTTTACAGAAGAAACAAACACATGATTGGACTAAACAAATGGCTGACTATGTAGTTAATCTTGCAGTTAGTTGTAGTGATAAATCTCAAACTAGAGATTTTATGGATATGGCTAATGGTAAAGTCAGTAAATCTATGTATGCTTATGTTTTAAAAACTTATGGTATAGATAAAGCAGATATAGAAAATGAGAATCTTATTGGTGAACTTAGGGATATAGATATTTTATCTCCTATTAAAGATAAATATTTAGGTGAATTTATTTCATCATATAATAATTATCAAATATATACAGATGATCCTGATACTATATTTCTTCGTAATAAACAATTTGGAGATAAAGTATTAAGTGTAATGCAACAAAAACTTGTTAATGAACTTAACAAGACAATGAATACAGGTCAACAATCACAACCTACTCCTGACATTGAAAAGATGTTGGAAGAATATGTTCAAGAATGGAATGATGAAAGAGCTACTAAAGCACAACTTAGACTTAATCTTTTAAATGATGTTATTGATGCTAAAGTAAAATATAATCAATTATATTACTATTGGTGGGCATGTGAAGAATGTTATACTTATAGAGAAGTATATAAGAATGATGTTATATTTGATATAGTATCTCCGTTAGAATACTTTAGAGTTCCTAGTGGTAATATTTATGTTGAAGATGATGACTATGGTTGTAGAATATTTACTAAGAGTCTATATTCTATATTAGATAGATATTCTGAATTTATAAAACCTGAAGATATTACATATTTAAAATCAATAACTAATAGAGAATTAAGTACTGATATAAGAACTAATATTCTTAAGAGTAGATTAATTACTAATGGTATGTCTGAAGAAGATTATATTGGTAATGAAACTAACTTTAAAAATGATTTTATTAATGGTACTGTATTTACTAATCCTGATAATATTAGCATAGTTCATTATGTTGCTAAGACAGAAGCAAAAATTGGTTATCTAACTTATAGTGCATCTGATGGTACAGTTCAACAAATGGTTGTTGACGAAGATTATGAATTAGATACTGCTAATGGTGATATAGATATTAAGTGGGATTGGATACAACAAATGTATCAAGGTGAAATTATTGGTTATGGTCAAATATCTAGTGATAACCAACAAGCAGTATATACTAAGTTTAGACCTGTAGATACTCAACGTGAAAACTTTACTAATTTAAATAAGTGTAAATCTCCATATAATGGTTTATCACAAATACATATTGATAGTGATAGAAAACCTATTGCTGCAAGACTAAGTCCTTATACTGCATTAATTCGTATATATCATTTTCAAATAGAACGAGCTATTAATAAATTTAAATCTATTTTATTAATACCTCAAAGTCTTGTTAGTGATGATGCTAATATGACTATGGAACAAAGACTTTCTAAAATGCAAGCTGAGTCTACATTAATATTTAATGATGCTCAGGTTAATGCCAATGCTATTCAAGCAATGAGAGAAATTGCTACTACTGCTACTTATCAATATGTACAAGTTCTTGAAACTATGCTTAGGTCTCTTAAAGAAGATGCATGGGAAGTAGCAAATATGACACCTAGTCGTATGGGTAATCAACCTGGTTATCAAGGTAAATCTGTTACAGAAAATAGTCTTGAACAAGGTAATATATCTAGTAGTTGGTCTTTAGAAATGTTTAATCTTTTCAGAGGTAAAGATTATTTAGCTAATTATGATTACAGTAAAGTAGCTTGGTGTGAAGGTAAACAAGGTTCTTTTGTTAATGAAGGAACTAATGAACTTCAAACTGTATCAGTTGATCCTATGGAACACATGAGTTTAAACATAGGTATTAATGTTGGCAACTCAAGACTACTTAATGAGAAACTTAAAGCTATGCAGCAATTAGCTTTTAATGCTAGTCAAGGTGGAGATTATGAATTAGGTACAGAAGCTATATTAAATGATAATCTACAATCTCTTAAACGTAAAATTATTACTATTAGTGAAGCCACTAAGCAGTATAATCAACAAATGGCTGATGCTAAAAATCAGGCAACTATTCAAGCAGAACAAATTAAACAGGATACAGCTAAAATGGTTGCCGAAAATGAATTACAGAAAGCTCAAATTACTGCTGATGGTGCACAACAAAAAGCATTAATTGATCAAGCTACTCAGTTACTTGTTTGGGATAAACGTTTGTCTATTGATACAGATGGTAATGGTTATCTATCTAAGAGTGAAGAATCAGGTCAACAATTAGCAGATACTAATTTTAGAATAGATCAAATGCAGATGAAACGAGAAGAACTTGCAATGAAACAAGCAGGTCTTAAGAAACAAGAAGCCGCAAATAATACTTCTAATACTAAATAATAAAGTGAAACTAAGTAGTAATAATATGGTATAGTTCATTCTATATTTATTATTACTACTATATACACTTATAAATATAATGCTTATATTTGCAATATCAAATTCATATAAACTATTAAATACTTAAAGTTATGCATTTTTTAAAATATCAATATCCACTTCTTGATGAAGTAAGTGATGGTAATGGTGGAAGTGGTGATACACCAAAACAATTTGTTGTTCTTAATGACAGCAATAAAATAGAAATTAAAAGTAATGAACCCAAAGTTGAAGAAGTAAAAACTGATATTACGCCAGTTGATAAACCTGCTGATGTTTCTACTATAGAAACTGATGAACAGAAAGCAACACGTTTAGAACAAGAAAAACAAGCAACTAATAGCACTAGTGGTACTGTTCTTTCTATTGTAGATGCAGAAGGTGTTTCAACAGATTATATTTATGATGCTGAAGGTAATGCTACTAAAGATAATGTTATTGTTTATACAGCCGCTCAATTAAAAGAATTTGAGAATGATTCTCCTAATCCTGATGCAACTGACTTAACTGATATACATCAATCTATAAGTGAAGTTTCAGGTATAGAACTTTTAGATGAAAATAATAAACCCGTTGTATTTAAAGAGGGTCTTGAAGGTTTAGCTGAAAGAGAAGTACTAGTAAAAGATACTTTTTATAATAAAGGAAAACAAGAAGCAATTAGTGAATTGTTTCAACAACATCCTGATATTTATGAAATGTATCAATTTAAAGCTACTCATGGTAGTCTTGAAAACTTTACAAAAACTGTTGATTATAATAATTTAGTATTAGATGATAATGCTACATCTCAAGATTTAAAAGGTATATTGTATGATTATTATACTGCCTTAGGTAATACTAAAGAACTTACTGAACGTTTAATTAATATGTCTGAAAAAGATGAAACTCTTAGAGTAGATGCTTTGAAAGGACTTGATGAACTTAAAGTAATTCAACAAAATAAAGATTCTCAAAGAGCAGCTGCTGTTAGACAACAAGAAATAGATGCTACTACTCAATTTGAAAATACTTATGGTGTTACTACTAATAGTAGAGGTGAAGTTATTAATAAAAATATTAAAGGTTCTATCTACGATAAAGTAGTTGTTGAAGGAAAGATTGGAAATATAATGATTCCTAAAGATGGTCTTATTGTTATTGATGATAATAATAAGAAACAACGAATAACTAGAAATCAAATATTTTCTTATTTTCATACTCCTATTAAAGGTAATGATGGACAATATTATAGTCAAGCACAATTAGACGAATCTAAACGTATATCAGATACAGATAGTTTCTTGATACAAGGTATTAAGAATCTTGCAGGTAATGATCTTTCAAGTTTAGAAAAAGTTATGCAAAATGTTATTAGACTAAAGGATGCTAAAAAGATTATTAATATTAGTTCTAAAGCAACTCCTAAAACTTCTAACAAATCTATAGATGAACAACTAAAAGCAGGTACTGCACATATAGTTTTTTCAAAGTAATTAAAAACAAGTTTATTTTATAATTCAAAAATTACAAAAAATGGTAAGAGAAATTGGTTCGGTACAGTATGATTCATCTACATATCATGATGAAAATACTTTATTAAATTTTAAACTTATGAGTGCGCCTAATCTTAATCAGGCATTCACTTATTTGTGGGGTAGAGATAGTGATAAGTTTCCTTTACTTACAATGACAGAAGGTCAAATGTCAAGTATTAGTAAACGTGCTTTAAGTGGTGCTGATACTCAGTACAAGTGGAAAATTATGGGTCGTGAAAAACTTACATCTTCTGTACGTCGACTTATTACTACACCTGATACAAATGGTCAAGTTGGTGCAAATGGTGCTACTATCATTGTTGAAATGAACGACAACTGGTTTCCATATCAATATGGTGCTTTAGCTCCTGATGGAAAATCATTGATTCGTATTCAATCGGAAGGTAAACCTACAGGTCGTGGAACTTATACTTATACATGGGTATCTCAAACAGGTCGTGGTATTGATGCTACTAATTTTGCTGCCGGTATCTTTTGGGCATTAGCAGTTGCTACTATTCCAGCATCTAAATCTGATGGTACACGTGATAATAAATCTTCATTTAATGAAGCTTCTAATCAATTCGGATTCCATAGGTTCTCTCAGAATATAGCAGGTAATATCGCTAATAAAGTTTTGGATATTCAGTTTGATGTTGTAGATGAAAATGGTAAGAAATCTACTACTAATAAGTGGATACCATACCAAATGAAGAAATGGGAAGTACAACGTAAACAACTTCTTGAAGAAGATTTATGGCGTTCTCAATATAACCGTGATAAGAACGGAGTTATTATATTAAAAGATCCTTCTAATAATGAAGTAATTCCTCGTGGTGCTGGTATCTTAGAACAAATTTCTGCTGCAGGTAATGACTTCTATTATTCTAACTTTACTCGTTCATTACTTGATATGATTCATGATCATGTAAATAGTAATCGTATTGGTGATAAAGTAGGAGAAAAGATTCTTTATTGTGGTAAAGGATTCTGTCGTGAATTTTCTAAAGCATTAGAACGTGATGCTAAGTTTAATAACTATTTTCAAGCATTAGGAGAAAAAGTTATTAAAGATGGTACTGATGGTTATCTTTCTTATGGTGCATACTTTAATCAGTATAAACTTCAAGATGGCACAATCTTTACTATCAAGCCCGTTAATATGTTTGATTGGGGTTCGTTAGCTGAAATGCAGAAACGTAATGGTAATATGATTGATGGTTTGCCATTAGATTCTTATACTGCCATTTGTCTTGATCACTCTATGGTATCAGATAATGATCTTGGTGATACTCGTAATATACAATTAGTATATGAAGAAGGAAGAGAATTTCAAATGGGTATCTATAAAGGTATGTCTCCTCTTCCTGCTGAGTGGGGTGCTTCTGCAAGTAATATTATTAGTGATACTAAAGATGTTGCTTCATACGAAGTAATTTGTTCTCAGGGTATTAATATGCTTGACCCAACTACTTCATTCTCTATGTTCCGTAGTTAATCCTATTTGTATAAAATAATAAAGTACATATAAACTAAATATTTATAACATGATTAAAGTAACTAAAAAACTAGTTCTAAAATATAAACTTGCACTTAGTGTTTTTGAACAACTCAACAAAGCGGCATATGCTACTCAGATTAGAAGTCTGGGTACTAGTCGGAATATTGTAAATACAATTCTTTCTCATAATACTTTTTGTGATTCTATATTACCTATTATTATAGGTAATAATAAACTCAATGCTGATTGGGAGAAAGAAAAAAGTGAATATATTGCTTCAATACAATTAGCTGTTCCTGCTACAGGTGTTACCTTTGAACTAACATCAAATTTTGATTTAGACAATCCTAATACTAAAAAAGAAATAGAATTATATGTTGAAGAAAATAACTTATATTCTAATGAAGAACATTCAAAAATTAAGTCCGAAGCTGATATTGTAAAACATATTTTAGCTGATAAAAATGTTCTACCAATTGATCTACATAAATACTTTAAATTTATTAATCCTAAAGATTATCTTTATTGGATTGTATGTGTAAATTCATCTCAAGTATCTAATACGGCAGATGATGTAAATAAATCATCTAATATTAGATTCTTCTTATATGATGAAAAAGTAGCAAGAAAAATTGATATGGATAACAATAAATTAGAACTAGAAGCTGTAAATAAATTAAATGCACTTAAACAAGGTTCTGATGCTGAGAATATTCTAAAGGGTATTGCTATTATTAATAATGTAATTCCTTATGAAGAACTTGAAGGAACTGATTTGGAAGATCTTTATTTAATTATGTATAAGTATTGTAAAGAATCTCCTAATGATTTCTTGACTGTTGCTAAAGATGAAGATATTAAAATACAATCTAAACTTAGATTATATATAAATAATAATATCTTTGCCTATGATGACAAAGGAAATATTGTTGAAGCTTTAGATCATACTAAAATAATTGGTAAGGATACTACATCTGCAATTTCTTATTTTAAAAATCCTATAAACAAAGGAGAACTTACTAAATTTGAAGGTGCATATAAATCACTTAAACTTAGATAATAATGTATAGTAACGTAGCATCATTACATATTGCACTAGATGAAAGAGTACAACAACTTAATAGTAATCGAAAGCAATCCATTCATGCAGAACAGTATGATATGGCACTTAATGATGCTATGTTTGCTATTCTTAAAGAAAAATGTTCTTCTAATTTAAATCTTAGAAAAGAAGGATTTGAAGATTCTATTAAACGTTATGATGATCTTCAATCATTAAAGAAAGAAGTTCCAGTTGCTTTATATTATGATTCTCAAGGTAATGCCAAATATGATTTACCTTCTGATTATTATCATTATATAACTTCTTATTGTAATATTTTATTTTCAAGAAATAATATACCTAAGTCCTATACTTTAAGTAATAGATATATTTCAGTAATAGATCTTAGTAAAGTTACTACTGATAATGTTGAATATAAGATAAACATAACTCTTGCTGATGCTACAGTTGTATCAACTAATGGTTATGAAGTTCTTGTAAAGAGTTCTAAAAGTATATTTTATTTCTTTGATTATATTAAAGAATTTATTAAATCTAAGTATGATATTGATTGTTACTATGAAAATTATAAGGGTAGATATTATCCTTGTTCTTTAATAATGGTAACTAATTTAAGTACTAAAGTTGTTACCGCAGTTGGTAATCCTGAAATGAAAACTAATTTAATTCCTATAGTTGATCAATTAGAAACTTATGTTTATCCTTTAGTTTCTACATTTATAAATATGGGAAATAAAAAAATAGATTTATTATCTTCTTCTAATATTAATATAAAAAATAATGATTATTATTCTTCTAAAAACTTACATTTAAATCCTTGTTGCAAAATAATAAATGGAGTAGTTACTATTCCAACTAATAAACAATTTGTACCTTATCTTCCTTATTTAGAATATATTAAAACTCCTAGATTAATAGATAGTAGAATTAATCAAACAACTGATATGAATATAACAGATGAAATACTGAATAAAGCTGCTACTAATCTTTTAGGTATATTACAAGATAAAGGCTATCAAATAAGTCGTCAAAAAGAACAAACTAATTAAAACAAATAACGTATGAGAACAATGCTCGTTGCTAATGCACTTGTTACAACAGTTGCTGCAGCAGTTAATAAAGGAGATTTAATAATTTTAAATCCGAATGGTACTCCTTATGATACCATGCTTACGCCTATTGATGTTTCTGATAAAAATGCTCCATATGTATTACTTAATGCTTTAGGTAATGGATCATTTAAAAAATTTGAAATATATCCTAATATGAGTTACAAAGGTCAACTTAGTGGTTCAGCAACTAATGTAATTCCTCATTATGATATTACGTATCCTATTGGAAATGCTAGAACTGATTCCTTTGGTAATCAATTTGAAGGTGGAATTGTTGTAAAACAATGGAATGAAAATCATAATGCCTATGAAACTAGAAAAATATTAAGTGTTGAAGTTATTGGAACTAATGGTACAGTTGCTAATGCTGATGTAAAAGTTGCATTTAAAGCTGCTATGGCTAGTATTACAGGTACAGGTATAGGAAAGTATATCACTACTGCTACTCATACTACTGATGTATCATCTGTATTTAATTTATTGGATACTACTTATTTTATTGAATTAATAGGTGATCTTCGTTGGTGGGATTTAGTAAAAACTAATGGTTCTAATTTAGCAGTAACTGGTGCAGATGCTGTTAAGTTTGAAAAAGAACTTGCTCCTAATTCAGGTTACCATCATGCTACTGAATTGAATAATGACTTATATGCTGAGTCTAACTTTATTGCTGATGCTTCGGAAGATGCCTATGACATTGTTAGTATATTTACTAGTCAAGAAGCTCAACGTGCATTAGTATTAGGTTCAGGTGGATTTATAACTGAATGTCATGTTTATACTCCTCATGTTGATATGATGAATCCAGTATATCAAGGTCTTACTACATTTTTGGAAGCTTTAAGAGTTGCTGAATAATTATTAATAAAGTATCTACTATTAATTTAGTAGATACTTTTGATTTTATAAATTATGGTATTAAGTAAAATAGATCATATTCCTAATTCTACAGATGCCCATGGTATATATTTTGTATATACTGTTAGTAATCCTTCAATTACAGGAGTATATATTCATGCAGAAGATGGTACTGTACAATGTTTAGGTAATCCTTGTTTATGGGAAGACACTAGTAATGATATAGGAAATGTTTATAATTGGTATGCCGTTACTGATCCTAGAAATATTGCTCCAATAGGTTGGCATGCTCCTAGTTCTGATGAATGGGGAACTCTTATTAATTTTGCAGGTTCTAATAAAACAACTATAGCTGAAATTGCTAGAGAAGCTGCTAGAAAATTAGTATTAATAGGTGGAACATTATGGTATAATGGAAGTCTTGTTGATTCTACTTATACTAATTCTTTAAAAATGAATATTATAAGTACTAAACAATATTATGTAGAATATCAGGCTTTTAATAATGCATTTGTTACTAGATTTTTTACTACTGATACAGCTATAAATGATACACCCTCTTATGCTAAATGTGCAACATTTATTGAAAATGCTGATGAAGATACTGCCTATTTAACTGATAATAAAATTAATGCCACATATATAGATACTGGCACAAATAAAGATGTATTATATGCAAATAGAAAAGATGATGGATTACCTTTACGATTAATTAAAGATGATTCTAATTATGTTTCTGAAGTTGTAGATATGGATGGAAATACTTATCCTACTATAAAAATTGGTAATCAAGTTTGGTTAGCTCGTAACTATAGATGTACTAAATATAGAACTGGAGAAAGTATTGGACTTACTTTTGGTATAGATAATGTTGGAGCTACTGCAATTGATTTAAGTAATAATCTTATAAAACCTAAAAATGATAAACAAATATCTTCATCTATAATACTTAATAATAGTGGAGGTGGTGCATCATAAATTATTATTAATTAAAGTTAATCAATTTTCATATTCATACTATTATGATTACATTTAATAAATTAAATAGATTACCTACAATTAATGATACTAATGGATTCTATGCTGTATATAATTCTACTGATGCAAATGGTATTTATATAGTTACAAATACTAAAGTAATTACTATATGTCAACCTGAAAAATGGAAACTTAATTTGGTACATACTACTGTAGGTCATCCTAGATTTAATACTGGTAATATTACTACTAATTATTTTAATTTAGATTGGCTACCTACTGTTAGAAGATTAGCTTCAGGAGGAGTTGATGGTATTGGTAATACTGATTATCCAGGTTGGAATATAATAGTAAATTATTTAGGTAAATCTATAAATGGAATAACTACTAGTGTTATGTTTGCATGTGGTTTACCTGAAGGATCTTTAACAGTAAGTATACAAACTCCAGCTGAACCTTATTATTATAATGAAGGACGAGCAGTTATATTATGTAGACCAACTACTACTATAGAAAACAATTATATAGATGGTACTATACTATTTAATATATATACTGACTATGAAGGTAATCCATATGATGGAGTTAAATTAGGAACTAGAATATGGTTACAAAGAGTACTTAAAACTACACATTATGCTAATGGAGATTCTATTCCATCTACCTTAAATAGTTCTGATTGGAGTACAACTACTAGTGGTGCTACATATTTTTATAATGATACTCTTACAGGATTAATTACTGATACTGATAAAATAAATGCCTATGGTAGATGTTATAATCATTATACTTTATATGATCCTAGAAGTTTAGTAGTTAATAATTCTTTGGGTTGGACTATTCCCTATGATACTGATTTTAATTTATTAATATCATATTTAAAGACTACATATAATATTGCTAGTAATGATGACTTACGATTAAAGTTATTATCTACTAGACAACTAAATAATAGTTATAATTCTAATGTTATATCTCCTATTAAAACTAATTTTATTTCTTCAACAATTATATATTCACCAACAAAATAAATATTATGTCAAGATTTATTGAACTTAATCGTAAACCTGTTATTTCTGATGTTGCAGGTCTTTACTTTGTATTTGACTCCGATGTTCCTACTAATAATGGTATATATGAAAAAGATACTAATACTTCAGAACCTATTAAAGTATCTGCCTTTAATATAGGAAATTTAACTGATATATTTACTGAAACTATTAATGGAGTTACTGATCAAGTAACTTATACTTTAACTCATTCTCCATTAAGTATATTTGATATAAATGTAACTGCTCAATTTGTTCAGCCAAAAGTTATTTCTATTAATGGAAATACAGTTACTTTAGATTCAGGTTTAGTAAGTGATGGAGTAATAATTTTTAATTATAAATATATTCACTAAATTATGCCTTGTCAAGATCTTCTTAGATTAGATTTAGGTACTTTGCCTGATAATGTATATCCTAAAGATGATTGTAGAGTTTATATATATAAACGAACTAATGGTCATGTATATATTTTTAGAGATGGTAATGAAACTCATATTTGTTGTGACTTAGGACTTACTAATAAAGTACCTATACTAAGTGCAGCTATAGGAGATTCTAATGTACCAGATACTAGTGTATTAGATACACCTGATCTTACTCATAGATTCTTATTTTCTTTTAATAATTTAATGTATATGTTTAATCATGATAGAACTTACACTGTAATTGGAGGTTTAGATTGGACTTTAAAAGAATGGTAATATATGGAACAAATATTTAGTCAACTAACAGATTGTTTTGATTTAGGACTAATGATAAGTATAACGATACTTACTTATTTAGTTCTAAAGTTATTAGAAAAAATAGTATTAGCAACTCATAAATATGTAAAACAAATTATTACGGCACTATGTGCTATAATATTATGTATTATATTTTATTACTTTGCTAATCTTACTGTAAAACAAATAATACCTACATATTTACTTAGTATTACTTTCTATGATTCAATTATAAAGAAAGTATTAGAACAATTTAATGTAGGATATAAAAAACAATAAGTTATGAACATGGGAGGTGCTACTTTATCAAGTGATTTAATTATAATTATATGTACAAATTTATTTACTCTTTCTTCTATATGGTTGAAAGATTATTATATTAAAAAGAAACTATCAACTAATAAAATATCTCCTATAGATCGTAGTGATTTATTTATGCGACTTACGCATATATGTGGTCAGATAAAAAATGATTTAAGTGCCAATGGAGTATATATTGCATATCTTCATAATGGTGATTATTATAAGAATGGAATGTCTATTGACAAGTTTACAGTAGTAGCAGAAGACTATGATACAGTTATAGGTATTAGTTATATTTCCAAATATCAAACTAAAATAATAAACTATATTACCTACATGTATCATAGACTTCTTACTGATGGAAGATGTTACAAAGTAGATATTCCAAATTTAAAGATGATTGATAATGTATATAAGGAAGATTGTATGTCTCGTAATGTACTTTCTACTTATACATTTTTAATTAAAGATGAAGATGAAAAACCAATAGGCTTTATAAGTTTAGAATATTGTTATAACTTTAGTTTTAAAAAGGAGTATGAGTCATGTATTTGGAAACATCAATTATCTATTTCTAAGAGTATTCGAAATATAAATAAATAATATTATGAGCAGTTCACTATATATACATGATAATACTTTTACTGTAAGTCCCAAACCTATAGATACACAATCATTGGCAACTGATATGGATTCGTTGTCAATGGCTTCTGTATATATATATATTGATGGTAATCGTAAAGATGATTACATTACTAATGGGACTATTGGAAATGGAACTATCGTAAAACCTTTTATAACTATGGAAGAAGGTTTTGCTTTAATGACAGATATTACTAAATCCTATGTTTTTCAAGTAACTCCATATAATTATGTAAGTACTAATTCAGTTATAGGTAGTGCTGCTAAAATGACTATTTATGGTAATCAGTCTACATGGACAGTTCCTAGTGTTACAATAAATGGTGTACATAGTATATATGATTTAAAAACTATTGGTAATATAATTTATAATTATACTGGTACTGAAAGATCTACTAGAATGAATGGTTCTATTAATGGCGCTGTTACTATTAATGGTGGTTTCCCACATTTTGAAAATTTAAATTATACTGGTCTAATGACTATTACAGCAGGAACTCCTTATTTTTCTGCTATAACTGGTGGAGGTAGAATAGTAGTTAATGGTACTCTTGCTCAATTAATATTAGCAAATCCTAATTTAAATATGCCTACTGTAGATGCTGCAAATATTATAGTAACATTAGGTCAATTATTATGTCATGGTGGATTACTAGTTAATAAAGGAACTACACTTCCAAATATAGTATTCAATAATACTAATACAACATCTAATCCTCATGAATTATCAGGATTAATATGTAATACGGGAATAGTTGCTAATTCTAGTTATGTATTTGTTGGTTCAGATGTTGTATCTATTATTACAGGAACTAAAGTTATATATACTACTGGAATTCAATCTGCAGTTTCTACTTTTGGTGTTGGTGGTGGAACTGCTCAAGTACAAACTGCTACAATTCCAGCACTTATTACAAGTTATGTAACTGGAATGGAATTTACTTATGTTCCATCAGTAACTAATATAGGAGATGCTACTGTTAATGTAAATGGAAGAGGTGCTAAATCAATGTTTAGAGGAACTACTATATATGGTGGTACTGCATTATTACCAGGAGATATTGTAGATAGTATTCCTTGTAAGTGTATATATGATGGTCTATATATTCGTGTTTTAAATCCTCAAAATGTAAGAGAAGCAACTACTACAATGCGTGGAGCAATGTCAGCATCTGATAAAACTAAATTAGATGGTCTATCTGCTCCACTAAAAAATAATATGACAGCATCTGCTATACCTAATGCTTCAAATGATTCTAGTCAAGGTTATCTTGAAGGATCATTATGGGCATATCTAGGTATTACTTATATTTGTACTAAATCAAATGTAGGTTCAGCTGTTTGGGTATCTAGTTCTGATATATTTTATTTTGATACGTGGGCTAGTTTAATTGCAGCAATTAGTGTTGCAGGAACTACTTATAATAGTAAATATTGTTCAGTATCTAATGCTAATGGTGGTGCATCTAGTGGTATAACTTATGTATCATCTACTGGTGCTGTCACTAATCCTATTTCCGATGGTGGACAAGCTACATACTTTATAAATAGTCAAGGAACTACATATACTGTAACTTGTCAAATTAGAACTATAACTAATCCAATTATAACTTCTATTATGCTAACTGCTACTACCAAACCTACTGTGGCAGGTTATTATATATTTACAGTTGTACCAACAGGTGGTTTACCTAGTGGTGTTTCACTAAATGATATTGCATATTACAATGGTTCTATTTGGTCAGTTTGGCAAAATTATGCTACAGCAAATACTGTATTAGTAGCAGGTGCAACTATAGCAACTCAAATTACATGGCGTAAGTTTCAAGGTACTTGGATGTCTACAGCTGATGAATATATTCCTGATGGAAATGAATATCAAACGGGTAAACTATATAATGGTAAAGCTGTATATAGAAAATGTTCTAATGGTACAATGGCTAATATCTTAAATAGTAATGTAAATGCAGGTTTTTCTGTACCAATGACTGGAACTATATTATCTATAGCTGGAGTTTGTAGTAGAACTGATAATTGTATTATAACAATAACTGGTACTGGAGAAACTCAAATATTAGTTCAGAATACAGGAACAGTTGTTACATGGACTGGTTCTAGTTTATATTTAAGTAGAACATTTAAAGCATGGGTTGAATATACTAAATTATAAATTATTATGGCTCAAAGTTTAAATGAATATGCTTCACGGGTTGCTCATATAGTTGGGCAACCTGATAATCAATCTTTAAAAGAACGTGTAAAACAAATGTTTAAAGATTATTTTGCCAAATATTTAATTCAATCTATAGATCGTAATGGTATTTCACCATACTATAAATTAAGTTTAATAATTGGTTTAAATAGAGATCCTGATTATAAAGTAATAAATCCTTTACATGATAGAGTAGGTGATCTTAAGCAATATACTTATACTAGTTTCATAGCTAAAAATATACCTATGCCTATGAACATTAAAAATGATTCTCCATTTACTAGAGTCACTAGTGTTCTTACAGGTAAAAATTTTAGTTATTGTTCACCTAATCGTTACCGAATTGCTTCTAGCCTTGTGCCTACTGGGTGTCCTAGATTATATACTTATTCTAATAATAATCTAATGGCAAAGTATTTATATCCCATGGATGATCTACAAACATTTCCTGATAATATAACTGTTGAATTAGAAGGAATATTTGAAAATCCTGAAGAAGTAATTGCACTAAATATAAATACTATTAATACTAGTGATTATATGTCAGATATGCAAGATTTTCCTTTACCATTTCCTAATGAGATGATGTCTTTTATAATTGCTGAGATATTAAAAGTAGAATTTGGTATTATGCCTAAAGATGTAGATATAATTAAAGAATAATACTAATGTTAGAATTTAATATAAAAGACTATCATAAAGATTATATAAATTATTATTTAAAGCAATGTGAGATTATAAAAACTCAAATACATTCTTTATATAATGATATGTATTCTATTTATGACATTATACATGATTCATATAATAACTTTAAGAAACATAATATAGATATATTAGGTATTCTATCTTTAAAATATATTGGTAGGCATATACCTTTACTATCTACTTATTCTGATGATGAACAAATATTTATTAGTAGATATAATCACTTATTGATTATAATAGATAATATTAAAAAGTTATCGGAATTATTAAAGCAATTTACTTTTTATTCTAAAATACCGTATATAGTATTTAGAGTTATTATATATGCTAGTAATTTTGAAATTACTATACAATTATTAAAAGGAAATAAGTTCTTTATACCTATATTAGGTAGATTATATGTAGCTAGAGTTCCTTATGATAGTAGTATTCCTGACTGGGGTAATTCTATGAAATTTAAAGACTTTTTATTAAGTGAAGGATTACAACCTAAAGATAAAGATAATAAAGATGGTAAATTGTGGTTAGTGGATAATGGTTTAAACAGAGATGATTTTGTACTCCTACGATGGGAGAAACACGGTTCTAAACTACGAAATAAAGAACCTTATAGATTAGTTCCATGTACATTTGGAAACATCTACAGCAAGTCTCTAAAACGTATATTTGATATTAAAGAATTATTAAATAATACAGGAACAGGTTTGTTTGATAAAATAATGCATCTATATCGTTATCATTATAAATATACACAGGATACTTATCCTTATGTAAATACAAAACCTAGAAAAGATTCATAATATGGTAAACAAATATATATCCTCACGAGTTATTATAGAACGTATTTATGATGACTATAATATTCAATCTGATGACTTTGTAACTAAAGTACCTACATGGGTTTTAAATAGTTTACGTGAGATTGGAATAAGACAAAGTTATATAACTAAGAATTATGAAACTCAATTTAATCATAATAGGATATGTATTCCTATAGATATAGATAAAATATATGGTGTACTTATCAATGGTATGGAAGCTATAGTTGAATTTGATAATAAAGTATATGACAAAATTAAAAGTAATACTCATAGAGTAATAGGATTTAAAGGTGATGTATTTAAAGACGATACTAATATCATAGATCTATGTACTGTTCCTGAAAGAGAAATAGATAATACTTCTCCAGTTGATCCTGATACTTTAATACCTTATAATGATGGAACTCTTAGTCAAGTATTAATATCTAAAAATATTAATATGCATTATTGGAGAAGTAGACCCAAATCTAATATTACATATAAAATAAATAATGGTTGGATACAAACAAATTGTGAGCATGGTAATTGTGAAATATTAGCCGGCTCAATTCCACATGTGTATGATTATGATTTAGATCAATTATTTCCTGTTATTCCTGATGATGAATGTCTTATTAAATGTCTTATTGATTATTGTTTAAATATGATTTTAATGAGAGGTTACAAACATTCTTTATTATCTTTATTAAGTAATAATGAATTTATTAATCCAGCATTAGCATATAAAAATAATAAGATGGCAGCACGTAATAGTTGTAATAGTATGTCACCATCTTCTAAAGAATCTCTTTCAAAATTAATAGGACGTAGTATTATATAATTATGAAACTAAATAAAGGACTTGCTTTAGACCCTATACCTTCTACTGCTCAAACAGGAGATTATAGATATGCTCAAAATGTTATATTAGATAATACTTTTCAATTTCCTAAGAATGAAGATGGATTGAAAGCTGCTAATATAAATAATGTAGATATTGAGTTTTCTAGTGTATGTGGTATAATACCTTTTGATAAAGGTGTTATAATGTTTTATTATCATAAAGTAAATGCTGATTTTATACCTGCTATTACAGTAATGTATACTAATCAGATAATTGCTGATCCGCCTTATAGTTATGAATATTTAAGTAGACCTATATTACTTCCTCAATTACAATTTGTGCCTTATCAACCTATTAGAGGTACTGTAAGTTATAATCGTAATGGAGATTTAATATGTATATTCTCTTGTGGTGTTAATGGAGATTGGGAAGATAAAATTATAAATATTACTAAATTTAATAATACTACTAATTATCCTAGTGATACTAATGGTAATTATACTTTTACAAATAAAGATTTTTATTTATTGGATTTAAATCAGAATGTATCTTTTCCTAAAATTACTGATACTATAATTACTGGTTCACTATTAACAGGTAGTTATCAATTTGCTGTGTGTTACAAATTAGATATAGAATATAGTAATTATAGTTTATTATCTTTACCTAGATATATTTATGGTTATAATACAGATTATAAAGGCAATGATGGACTTAAACCAAATACTTTAAGTGATAAAGGTATTCAAGTAAATTGTGTTGATTTAGATACTAATTATGAATTTTATAGACTTGCTGTTATATATAATAATGGTACATCATTTGTAGTATATACTACTCCTGATATTAAAACTACAACGCCTACATTTTCTATAACTTTATTAGATGTATTAACTCTTGGTTCATTAGATGCCACTCTTACTAATTCAATATATTATTCAAATAGTGAGAGTTTGGATATAATGAATAATAGACTTTATAGAGCTAATCTAAAAACTATTAAATCTGATTTTTATGATATAGAAGGACAAGCATTAGCTAATGCATTATCTTTAAAATTAATTAGTAGTAATATAGATACTAGTCAATTAAGTACTCCTAAGAGTAAACAATTTATTAAATTTCAAAGTAATGAAGTTTATGCTCTTTATTTTACTTTAGGAGATAAAAAAGGAAATGTTATAGGTTCATATCCTATAAATACTAATTTACTAACGGGATTAACTAAAGCTAAAAGTCCTAGTATTGTTACTACTATTACAGGATATAGTGGTAACTTTTTAGGTTCAGTTCCTCCTACTACAGTTGGTGCAATATTAAGTAGAAATGTTACAGTTGCAACGATTGTAGGTTTTACAGTAAAACTATATTATAATACAGGTAGTGATTTAGTTCATTATAATGCGTATATGTCAGTTACTGTTCCAATAGGAAGTAATACTGCCAGTGGTACTTTAACTATGCCTTCTATTCCTGGAGGTTATACATATCATCATGCAACAGCAATTGCAGATAGTATTGTTCCTGATATTGATCCTAGTGCTGCAGTACTCGATTATGTATATCAAATACCTGATGAAAATTTAGGTACTACTGAGAATACACAAGTACAATATACTATAAATACTATACAGGTTACATTACCAAATAATGTTTCTACTATATTATCTAATAGTTATAATAATATAGGTTTTTGGTGTATTCATAGAGCTATAAGAAATAATACTAATAGTAAAATTTATACTCAAGGAATTGCTATAGCAGGACAATTACAAAGACTACTTCCTGCTGGTGAAGTTAATACTGATCCTCAATTTTGGGATGATAATCCTGATATATATTGGACAGCATCTGATAATCATGATATGGATAAATATAGTTATTTTCCAGATTATAAGATGTTAGATGGTAGAGAATATCCTATACGATTTTATAGTTTTGAAGATCTATATAATAGAAATAGTAATTTTCCTATTAATGCTAATATTGATGTTATATCTTGGTATTCTAAACATATAGATTGGACAACTACATTTAAAGATGTTTCAGGTTCTAAAGCATTGTGGTTAGATCGTATATTTCAAATGTATAGAAGTGATCCTATTTGGACTGCTTATACTACTGATGATATTCCTGAGGCTAAATATAGTCATAAAGTTCTTATAAAATCTCAGGCTTTATTAGAAGACAATAATGCTGATATACTAAACTTCTATAGAGAAGCAACTCGTCAATTAAAACTTGAAGATAACGAAAATAATTTTACTATTGCTAAACAAGGTAATATAGGTAGTTTAAATTATAGATCACTTTTTAGAGCAAATGTTTATACTAATGCCATTGAATATTATAAATATATATTTGATGAAACACTGGAACTATGTACAGTACTTAATAAAATAACTGATCTTACTATTACTGCTAAAGGTGATACTTTTTATTCTGACTTTTATTTAAGACTAAAAAGATTATATCCTAATTTTCCTAATAATAGTGCTTCTATACCTATATTTCCTACTACTAAATTATATGATAGTGAATATTTAAAAGGTATTGCATATAGTTATGAAATGAGATTTTTAATTGAATCTAAATATAATATTCATGCTAGATATTGGACAGGTGATTATCCTGATTATGATAATCCAATTAAAACATCTACAGTAGAAGGTTATAATAAAGTATATAATTTACAAGATACTGAAAATGTAGTAACTGCAATTGATGTAGTAAATGATTTAGATAGACAACAGTTATCTAATTATTATCCTAGCAGAATAATTAAATCAACTAAAACTAATATAGAAGTAAATCAATTAGGCTTTAGAAAATATTTGGCATTAGATTATTTTGATATGCCCTATAATAGAGGTGCTATTAGACATATCGCATCCACATATAAAAATCTATATATTCAACAAGAACTATGTTTAAGTATTGCTTCTGTAAAAGATGTAGTATCTTATCAAGATGGTACAACTTATGTAGGCAGTGGAGATTTATTTGATAGACAACCTGTTGAAGTTATACCTACAGGTTATGGCTTTATTGGATGTAGAGATTATTTTAATTGTGGTATGTCAGATATAGGTTTTTGGACTATTGATTTAATTCAAGGTATTATATCTTTAATTACAGATGATAAAGTAAAACTTATATCAGAAGGTAAAAATAAAGAATGGCTTAAAACTAATTTAATGTATGAAGATAATGAAGCAACTAATCCATTTACTGGCATTGGATACTTTATTACTTATGATCATTATCATAAACGTTTACTATTAACTATGAGTAATAGATATACTCTTAGTTATGTACCTGAAATTAATAATTGGTTATCTTTTCATTATTATAAACCTCAATTTGGAATATATACTAGAGATAGAACTTATTTATTTGAAGATAGAACTAAAATAGTAAATGGTAGTGGTATTAGTTATTTAAAACCTTTTTTCTTTGATCCTAATTATAAAGGACAATATAGTGATTCTACTAAGACTATAGGTGATAATATGCCTAAAGATATAAGTCCTATGATTATATCTATTTATACTAGTGATGAATCTGAAAAGAATAAACTTTGGGAAACATTGTATTGGGATAGTAAACTTAATATAAATAATTTTGATATATATAATCAAACTTTTACTGAATTATTTATACACAATGATACTCAATGTACTGGACGTAAAAGTATAAATGATTATTCTCAAGAATTTTGTGATTCTATTAGTGGAGTAAATAAAAAAGAACTTTGGATGTTTAATCAGATATTTGATTATGTTAGTAATAATAAAGCACCATTCTTAAATAACTTTACTGAGTTCCTAGCAAACTTTAATTATAATAAAGATTGGATGGATATATCAAAATTAATGAGTACATTTGCCTGTGTTACACTGTTCTTTGACAATTACTATTATGCCTTAGATGGACAATCAAAAGTCAATGACGTTACACAGCATAATATGTATAAACCTAGTGTATTATTAAAAGATTTATACTTACAATACAAGTTAGATATAAGATAAATATTCATTCATTATGTACAAACAATTAAACAATTATTATGGCTGCTAAAAAGATTGTTGGTAAGACACCAACTACTTCAAAAAAACCTACTATGCCAATGAAACCTAAGATGGCTTGTGGTGGAAAGAAAAAGTAATTTAATAGAGTATAACTAAACTAATATATAGTTTTAGTTATACTCTTTAATTGTTTAATAAATACTTATTTATTATGAAACCTAATAAAATTATATTACCTGATGGTTCTTCTATAGAAACATTAAATGATAAAATCATATATACTGCTGTAAGTGGTAAGAGAACTATTACTCCAACAAATACAGTAAATAAAGTGCAATATGATACTAAAACTAGTATACCGGATATTAAAAAAGTTGCAACTACTTTTACTCCTCTAAATATTCCATTACCCAAAGTTCAATACGATATGAATAGTGTATTAAAGGATAATGTAGTTACTACTACAACTCCTCAATTTAAAAATGGTGGAATAAGAGTAAAAGCTTTTGGTGGTAAAAGTATTATTGATAATACTGAAGAAAAACCTAAGTACTTTATTGGTGCTGCATTAGCCGCTGCTAGTTTAGGACTTGGTGTAGTAAATAGTATTATGGGTAATAATGCTCAACAAAAACAAATTGCTGAACAGAATCGTGTAACTACTATGAATAATAATAATCAAGTAGATCAACGATTAGATGCTGAAGGAGTTAGTGCTCGTAACTTTAGTGTTAATACTCCTATGACTTCATTCTATGCTAATGGTGGTAAAGCCGGTATTGTTCTTCCTTCTAGTAATCAAGGTATAGAACAAAAGACTGATGATATGGCTGTCGCTTATGGAGCTACTCATGCTCAAGGCGGAGTAGATATGGGAGATGTTGAAGTAGAAGGTGGTGGTGCTCAAGGTAATAAACCTGGAGAAGTTATTAAACAAGAACCTGATGGCAGTCAATTTATTTTTAGTAATAGAATACCTTATACTAATAATATGACATTTGCTCAGGCAGCACAGCAACTTACTGATCAGAAACAACAAATTGAACAAACTATAGGTAAAAAATTATTAACTGTGGATAAATTAGGAGTTAAACTTAATGCATCTGGAAATATTCCTCAAGCTAATGGTAATGCTAGACGTATAGATATATCTAAAAATGTTGTAAATAAATTAGAAACTAATAAACAAAATATTGATTCTCAAATAGAACAATTGAAGCAACAACAATTACAAGTAGGTATGAAGATGGGTTTATATAATCCTGATGGTACTCCAAAGAATACTAGTACTGCTCCTAATATTCCTACACAAGGTGGTGAACAACAAGAACCTCAAATGAAATATGGGGGCTATCATACAGATGTTACTACAGGACAATTAGTAAAGGATGCAGATTTTAGTAATCCTAACGCATTTGATAATAATCAATTTCAAGTTGCCCCATCTTCTAATAAAAATAATAGTTTAATGTATCCTAATCCTAATGCATCACAAGGTATTGGTACTAATCCTATAATGGGTAATAATCAAGTTCCAATTATGGCTACTGATACTGAAAAAGGTAATCAAGGTTATGATGCAGGATATACTACTCCTACTACTATTAATACTCCTATACAAGTACAACAAGGTGTTGATACTCCTGATGTTACTCCTAAAACTGATACTACTGATTTAACTAATGCTGTAAAAACAGTAAATGTAGTTAATCCTGTTAAAGCAAGTATTGGAACTAAAGTTGATAATTTTCTTAGTAGTAATGTTGGTCAAGGTGCTTTGGGCTTAGCTAATGCAGGATTAAACTTTATGACTACTTTAAATTCTGCTAAGAATTTAGAAAATGTAAAAGTAGCACAATATGTTCCTATAAAAAATATAGATACTCCATTAGCAAATCTTTCTGCATCTCGTAGTGAAGTAATGCAGAATCAAAAAGAAGTTAGTGCTTATGCTAAACAAAATTATGCTAATCCAGGTGTAGCAAATATTATGATGCAAAATGCAGGTAATAAATCTATAGAACAACTTAGTAATATAAATCAGCAAGAACAGAATATGAATACTAGTATTATTAATCAAAATATTAGTAGACAGATGAATACTCAACAAGCAAATAATGCAGGTCAACAACAATATGCTCAAACTGTAGCAAGTAAAACTATTGGAGATATACAAAATAGACAAGCAGTTGCTTCTGGATTAAATAAAGATCTGGGTACTGTTATTACTGATTATAGAAAAGGAGTATCTGAACAACGTACTTTAGATTTATATTCTAAAATGAATCCTCGTAGTGTAAATAATGCAATAACTTTACAGACTAATTATGGAGTTGATATTAATAAATTAAATGCTCTTAATACAAATACTGAAAAAACTAATATGCTTATACAAGCAGGTGTTCCGGAAAATGAAATTCCTACTTATTTATATAAAGTAAAAGTTCCTGATTATAATTTAAACTTTGGACAAATTGGACAAGTAAATACTCCTATTAGTGGAAGTACTAAAGCAAATCCATATCTTACTCAATTCACTCCTAAAAAATAATATATTATGGCTGATAGTTCAAATCCTTATACTTCTCAACTAACTCCTATAACTGGTATTCCCGAAAGAGTGGGGATGCCAGTTGATGCTATTAAAGAAGTTGGTGCTAATTTAACTCAACGTTATTATGCTGCTAAAGAAAATGTTTCAAAAATTAATGGAGCATTAGCAAATATGCCTATGATTGATAAAACGGTTGATGCTCCCATATTACAAGCAGCTAGTCAATATGTAGATCAATCATTTAAAAAAGTTACTGAAAATGATGATTGGTATAATGCTAATGATACTATTATGGATGTTAGTAATAAACTTAGTAGTGATCCTAATCTAAAGACTTTAGCTAATAATGTTGCAGTTATGCAACAAGAAAAAGCAGAACTTGATAAACGATATGAAAAAGAACCTAAACTTCGAGAATATGAAACTTGGGTTAATGCACAAAATATGACAGCGTATCGTCAACAAGGTGGTAGTATGACTAAAGATGGTAAACCTCAAAGTTTTACTCCATTTGCTCCAACTACTAGTATGGATATGGATCCTTTTATTAAACATATTGAAGATGTTACTAGTAAGATGAAAGCTATTAAAACTGCTTATATTGGTAATCCTGGAAGTTTTAATCTTCAAGGTGTAGAACAATTAGAAGATCCTACTGTTAGAAGTTATTTTAGAAAAATGTATGAAGATAAAACTTCTCTTGCTTCTTTAACTGATGCTAGATTGCAAGAAGCAGCTAAACAAATTATTACTAATGATCCTGATTATGCAAAAACTAATCTTGAAATACAACAGGCTCAACATTTTTTACAAACTGGTAAACTTCAACCTGATAAAGAAGATTTAAGTGCTTTATATAAAAACAATAGTCCTTATGAAAAGCAATTAGCATTAGGTCTTTCTCCTACTTATCAATCTGAACTTAGTAAAATACAAAATGATTATTTAGTTTCTGTATCTAAAGCTAATGGAAATAAAAATCTATTAAAACAAGCAAATGCAGTATCTCAACAAAAGATGAATGCTCTTACAAATAATCCTAATATTTATAATGAAGGACATGATAAATTATTAAATATGGTTGAACCTGATGTTGCAAATTTATATTACAATATCAAAACTAATGCCGTAACTAATCAAATTATTAAAGCTGGAGATGCATTTGCATATCATGAGAAAGATATTGATAGAACTATTATTGATACTGGAAAACTTACTGATGCATTACTTAAACAAAAAGAAGATAATTTAGTTACTACTAATGCTATTGGTAGTAATCCAGTTGCAGTTAATTTAAATCCTCTTAATCCAACTAGTCAAGATGATTTTAATAAAACTGAAGCTGCTTATAATGCAGCATTACAATCGGGTCATATGACTGATGACCTTAAACTTAAATATCAAACTGCTGTAAATAATAAAAATGCTGCTACACAAGCAATTGCTAGTACATTTATGAATTTATCTCCTGATGAACAAAAATCAGTATTATCTACAGCTAATCCTTATTTAGGTAGACTAATTAATTCAGGAGCTGATGCGAGATACTCTCTATTTAATAAAACAAAAACATTTTCTATTGATCAATTAAATAAAGGTGTATCTGAATCAGGACTTGCAGGACTTATACCTAATACTGCTAATCTTCTTAGAGCAACAGCATTAGGTTCTTTTTTACCAGGATTAAAAGGTGGAAAAGCACTTACTGTAAATAAAGCAAAATACATGTTTTCTAATATGAATCCTACTGATGTATTAAGTAAAGATCCTGATACAATATTAAATAGTTTTGCAACTAAAGGATTAAATCTTTCTGCTAATGATAGAACTTATTTTAAACAACAATTTAATACTGCTAAATATGATATTGGTATAGCAGTACAAAATCATAAAGGTTCTCAATTAACTGTACCAACTACTGATATTATACCTATTGGTGCTAAAAGTCCAGTAGATAAAGCTATAGATTTAAATATTGGTAGTAGTTTGTATAATGGTAATCTTGTAGATATAAATGGTAAGGCATGGACTAAGGAAGAACTTTCTAAAGAAGTAGTTGCTGATAATGGTGCTAAAGGACATATAGATTATAGACCTGGAAATGGAACATCTCTAAATACTAATGATTTAAATAATTTAGGTGAATTTGGAACTAATCAAGTAAATAATGGAGGAGCTATGGTTGGTGGACAAACTACTTTTAAAATTAATGCTCCTGTAAGAAATAATAAAAATCAAATAGTTGGTTATACTAAAATTATTGCACCTTATGAAGGTAATCCTGATTTAGTTAGAGCACAACAAGTTCAGAATATTAAAAATGCATCTACTCATTTTAATAAACAAGGAACAGGTCAAGTATCTAAGAATGCAGCATTACTTCAAATGAATACTATGGGACAAAGTATTAAAGATGCTTATGGTAATCCAATTCAGCAATCTATTAATAGTTGGAAACAAAATATGAGTGGAGATAAAACCTTACAATTAAATAAAACTAATAGTTTAAATGTTCATCCTAATAAAAGTGCAGATGGAACAGTTATTAATTATACTATAACTCCTCATTTATATAATGGTACTTCGGTTCAACAATATCAATCTTTTAATGTAAAAGGATTAGATGATATACCTACTTATGTTGGAGGTAATACAGCTATAAGTTATGGATTACATCCTGATATAATTAAACCATTACTAGATGAATTAACTAATCAATAAAATAATTATATGCCAAATAATGATTCCTTTGATGCATTACTAAATCTTAATAATGCTCCTAAACAAATTACTCCTGCTAGTAAAGCACCTTTAGGTAGAAGTATTCCTGATTTACCTTACAATGCAAGTTTTGATAATCTTCAACAAGGACAATTAATTACTCCTGAAAATTATCAAGCAAGAACTGAAGAAGTAGCTAAAGAACAATCTATTCCTACTTTAATGGGACATGCATTAACTCAGGCTGCTATAGGTGAAGTAGTAGGTGGAACACTAGAAGGTATTGGTGCACTTAATCCTTCTACTTTAATAGGTAGACTTTCTGGTGATAAAGATGCTTTTGATAGAAACTTTTTAGAAAGTATTGGTAATGATGTTAGAACTTATTCTCAAAATGTAGCTCCTATATATCAAACACAAGTAGCACAAAATGGTTTATCTTCTCCTGCTGCATTATTAGATGCATCATGGTGGGCTAATATGTTTCCTAGTATGGCTTCAAGTATATCTATGCTTATTCCTGCTACTGGTGTAAGTACATTGGCTAAAATGTTAGGAACAGGTACTAGAGCATTAAAAGGATTGGCAGAACTTAGTGAAGTAGGTCAAGCAACAAAAGCAGCTGTAGGTATTGGCGAATTAGGTACTACAGCCGAAGTAATGGCTAATACAGGATTTGGAGCGTGGAAAGCTGCCAAATATGCAGAAGAAATTGATGCTTTATCCAAAGGTATTAATGTAGGAAAAATAGTGGGTACTGCACAGAATGTAGTATTACCTGCTTTGGCATCTCGTACTATTGATAGTTCACGTGAAGCAGTAGGAAGGTATCAACAGAATTATCAGGCATATAAAAACTATGGATTTACAGATGATAAAGCTAAACAATTAGCTGGAGATGCAGCGCATTATGGTTTTGTTACATCACATGGTAATATATTATTTGATCTTGCAGAATGGACTATACTTAGTAAATTAGGTGAACCTGCTAAAGAAGGACTAGAAGGAATGATGACTAAGGCATTAGGACGTAATAGTGCTTATAATGATATGGTAGGTGGTGCTGCCGATGCAATGTTAGATAATAAACCTTTAGTAAAAAAATTAATGGGAGAAGTACTTCCTGAATATCTTAAAACTGGTATGATGGAAGGTTTAGATGAAACCGCTATGGATTTCTTTATGGATGATGCTCAACGTAAAGTAGAACGTGATAATGGACTTAGACCTTATAATCAAGAAGGTTCTATGTTAGAACGTTATATTAAACATCATGCTGTTGGTAATAATTGGGAATCATTTATAGGTGGTGCATTAGGAGGTATAGCTAGTGGTGCTATAATGCATACTTATGGTTCTGTTCGTAATCAGTATTTTAATGAAGAAGGTAATACAAGAATAGAAAATATTGCTAATGATTTTGTTGAAAGAACTAAAAATACTAGTGATTACATTAAACAATATAATGATTCTAAATCTAATGGCCAAATTAATACAGCTCATGCATTACGTTCTCAAATAGTAAATACTATATTACAGGGTAGTGCATTAACAGGAACTCTTAATTTAGATGTTGAACATTTAGAAAATGCTTTAAAACTTCCTGATGATCAAAAAGCACAACTTGAAATGTTTCAAGATAAAGATGGAAATTATATTAAAGATTCTAGTAAAGGAATTGAAGATTTAGTTACTGATCTAAAGAAATATAAAAACATATATGATGTTGAAATGGCAACTCCTAGAACAGGAGATAAAAATACTGATAGATATATTAGTGCCGAAGTTGCAGCTATAAAAACTCATATAGGTTTAAATAATGATGCTATTAAATCATTAACTAAAACTGGTGAAGGTAATAGAACTTCAGATGAATTAAATAATCAAACTAGAGAAATGACTTCTAATTTAGGAGATACTAATTCTGAATTATATAATTCATTATCTAAGTATGAGAGTACTAAAATAAATACAGAAAATAATAATGGAACTATTCTTCAAAGTATTCAAGGACTAAATGATATAATTGAAGACTTACAAAATAAGATTCCTGATTTAGAAACTAAACTTAAATCAGAACATGATTCCATTGCTAGATCAGCACTTACTTCTCAAATAGATAAAATTAAATCATCTATTGATATTTATAATAGTAATATTGATTCTGCTAATAAAACCGTTAATGATAATAATAATTCTCTTAAGTTATTAAAACAAGAACATGATGACTTTATTGCTAATAAGAAATTAGTAATGGGTGATAAGTTTGATGACATTTTTAATAAAGTAAAAGATATACATAAAACTTATAATACTGAAAAATCTTATTTAGATGCAAATGGTACTAGTGTTGTTCAAATATTAAAGAATCAAAATACAGCATTACAATCTCAATTAAATGGTAAAGTAAATAAAGAATATTATGTTAAAAAGAAAACTGAAATAGATAATCTACAAAATCTTAGAGGTAGTTTCTTAGTTAATGACTTTAATAAAACTATATCTAAAATAGATAACTTAAAAGATTTAGAAGATCAATTAGATACTCTTAAAGTAAATACTTTAGATGATGAAACTAGAGATAAACTAATGAAAGTTTATAATAAAAGAAAATCTGATATTATAAGTAAACAAACTAAAGAATCTAATATAACTGAGAAACCTGCTAGTACTCAGGAAGAATCTGTTACCAAAATTTCTAAATCTGAAGTAGAAGTTAATAGAGATAAAAGTATTGCAAGTATTAAAAATAAGAAACTTAGTCTAGGTAAATTAAATGTAGGTAAAGATGCTTATGTATTTGATTATACTAAAGATGGAATTTTAATGACTTCTAAAACTAAAGATTCTGAAGGTAATGTATTATATAAAACTAAAGAAGAAGCAATAGAAGCAATTAATAAGTTATATGATTCTCAAATTCCTACAGAAGATACTGCTGAAGTTAGTGAAGATTCACCGGAGTCGGTACGCCTTCCTTCTACTGGGGACAGTAACGAAATTACAAAAAATCCTAATGAATCTTTAGTAAATAATAAAGGTTTAGAAATTAATATTGGAGATAGACTTTATACCACTGATGTTTCTACAGGAGAAGTTATTTCTAATATTCCTTTGTCTGTAAAAAATATTGATTATGAAACTAATATAGTTACTATGACAGGAACTGATAATACTAAAGAATATTCTGTTTATATGGATGATTTATCTAAACTTTATGGTGGACAGAAAGTACAAAATAATCAAGACTTTGAAACTGAATTAATTTCTAAAGTTTTAGAACATAGTAAATCAGTTTATAAGAATGAACAAGATCATACTTATAGTTATCAAGGGCAACAAAATACTGTATCAGGTAGTCAATTATTGCAAACTGTATATTCAGATAATCAAAGTGGAGAATCACAGGCTACTAATGTAGGTAGTAGTATTGATAGATTATATAGAGATTATTTCTCANATGAAGGTATAAAAGATAAATCAGAATATGGTATTATTAGTAATGAAGAATATAATCATTTAATTGACTATTTGGGTTCTATTAAAAGAGAATTTGATTTACAAGGTATTAGAGTTATAGCAAATGGAGTTAAACTATTTGATAAGGAAACTAGTATTGCTGGTGAAATAGATTTATTGTGTATAGATAAAACTAATAGAGTTTATATCTTTGATACTAAAACTAAATTAATGACTGGTGAGAAACATAATTTCTTTGCTACTAAAAATGGTTATAATTCTTTTCACTCTAATATTATACAAGTAAATACTTATGCTGCATTATTTGAAAAGATACATGGTTATGCTGTGGATGGACTAGGTATTATTCCTATATCTGTAAAATATAATGCTAAAGGTAAAGTAGAAGAAACTCCTGAAATTAATAGAATACAACCTGCCAAATTTAATAATATAAGTGATATTGCAAATGCTAATAAAATAGCAAATGAAGATATTAATACTTATAATAAGAATTTGGATGCTGTTGAAAAAATAGCTAATGTTGTTGTTAGTGTATCTAATGGAATGATTAGATTTAATCCTAATATTGTTTCTTTAACTGCAACATCTACTAATGGTAAAAGTATATTAGAAAGATTAAAGATTAATGAAACTCCATTAACTGCTGATAATCTTACTAATGATGAACTAATAAGTAAGTATTCTGAATTACTAGATTATTTAAAATCTAAGAACGCAACAGATACAACTAATGTACCATTAAATAAATTATATACTTTACTAAATCAATTATTTTCTATTGAGAAAATTAATGGAGAATATAATATAATTCCTACTGACTATACCACTAATCAAGTAATATATGAAAGTGTATTACCTAATTCTGATTTAGGTGATACTATTAATGTATTATATAGTACTAACAAAGAATATTTTGATACTTTATTTAAAAATGATTATCTTAGTTCTGGAAGAGTAAAGAATCAGTTAAGTCAAGTAATGCAACATTTAAATGTATTATATAATAATCATATATATTATACTATACTACCATTTACTAATAGTAAAAGTGTTACAGAACTTAAAGATCAACAACCTGAAATAAATGATAAGAGTCAACAAATTATTAATACTATAAATGATTTGCAATCTTATTCATTACATAATAATTCTAATTTCTTTATTCATCAACAAAAGAATATAAATTTAGCATTACAGTTACTACAATTAAAACAATACTTACAAATAAATACTAATCCCACATTATCTATATCTGATGGTATTAAATTAATTCTTACTGCTTATGACAATATAAATTTAGATTCACCAATTAATATTGATGATTTAATTCCTACATTTGTAAGTTTAAATAATGTATTAAGTAATATTAAAGTTGAAACTAATAGTAGACGTCAGTACCTTATAGAAAATGAATTAAAAAGTTTACAAAAATTAGATTCAGATATTAGATGGAATAAAGATACTAAATCATTTCAAACATTAGATAATGAAGATAATATTCAAAATATTCCATGGGAAAATGATACTGCCTTTAGACAATATACTTTTTTAAATAATATGTATAGTAATATAATTATTGATAAAAATGCTTTTAATAATCCTGAAACTAGGGATTATATTAAAACAGATTATATTAAAGGCATTATATCTAAATATAATAAACCTCAAAGTGAATCTAATAAGTACTTTAATATTACTTTAAATCCTAATTTAAATGTTACTACAGATAAATTTGGGGGTATATCTAATCCTGAAGCTTATGATTTAATTAATGGATTACAAAATGGTTCTGCTGTAAACTTAGTAAAAACTGATAAAGGTATTTCTGTAATGGTTGGTACTACTGATCTTACTAAAACTAATTCCCTGTTAGGTACTATTCCTGATATATCAAAACAAATAAATAATATAACTATATCCAAAGATGGTAAACAATATATTGGTTTTACTCCATTAATAGAAAACTTAAATAAAAATACTGAATTATTAAATACAGATGTATTAGAACATTTACGTAAACTTCAAGTTGCTAGATTAACTACTTTATCAAATAATAAAAGTAATGTAAAGTTAGCAACTAATACTTCTTTATATAATTCTTTAGTATCTATTGTAACTAATAAAGTTGAATCTAATACTTTAGGAGCAAATATTAGAAATTTGATTGATGAATTTACTAAATTAAATAATGATGAATTTAAACCTCATTATGATATTGATACTATAAATTCAGTATTAGATGTTTTATTCTTTGGAAGTAATCTAAATTTTATGGATGATTATAAAGTATCATCTATAGATACTTTAAATAGAATAAAGTATTATGATAATACTACTAAATCTAATTATAATAAATTTGCTATATATAATAGTATTGTAAATAATAATACTTCTATTGCTAGTATTAAAAATATTAGTAAACCATCTATACTATTTATTAATACTACTACCAAACCTATATTAAATGATACTATTAAAGTAACTAAAAGTGAAACTAATCCTGAAGGTAAAGTTCAATTATTAAATATTAGAAAAGGAGTAATGTCTGATAC
>JGI24139J26690_1000007_pt1 | contig 28298 bp, 17 predicted proteins | sample BarGraIncu00221A_FD_26690 | JGI IMG/M metagenome (IMG submission 26690)
AATAATGAAACAGCTAAGCTGTGAAAGTGAATTATCCTGACAAAATCGGATTAAACTACGCAGACATTGTTTACCTTTGCAATCAAACGAACAAATTCAACCAAGATGCCCGATATAAAAAAAGAACTACCAACAGAGAAAACCGTTTTACACCCCCGAAACAAACACCGGGGACTTTATGACTTTAAACAACTCATCATTACCTGTCCGGAACTGGGAAAATATGTAAAACCCAATGCGTATGGCAATGAGTCGATAGACTTTGCCAACCCGAAAGCGGTCAAATGGTTGAATAAAGCTTTGTTGAAACAGTATTACGGCGTTGAATACTGGGATATTCCGAGTGGTTATTTGTGTCCGCCCATTCCGGGCAGAGCCGATTATATTCATTTGGTTGCCGATCTGTTGGCATCCAGTAATAACGGGAAAATTCCAACCGGATTCAAAATCCGGTGTATGGACATCGGCGTTGGTGCCAGTTGTGTGTTCCCTATCATCGGAAATAAAGAGTATGGTTGGTCTTTTATCGGGTCCGATACCGATACCGCAGCGCTTGACTCGGCAACTAAGATCATTACCTACAATAATTTTTTGAACCGAAATGTTGATCTTCGCTATCAGGAGAATCCTAAAGATATTTTTCATGGCATCATGGAACGCAGTGAACCTGTTGACGTGACTATTTGCAATCCGCCTTTCCATTCTTCAGCCGAAGAAGCACAGGAAGGAACGCTCAAAAAACTAAGTAGCCTGAATCATAAAAAAATAACCACACCTACGCTGAACTTCGGCGGTCAGAACTCCGAACTATGGTGTGAAGGTGGCGAAGAACGTTTTGTACGCGACATGATTCGCCAAAGCAAGCAGTTTGGATCCAACTGTTTTTGGTTTACGACCCAAATATCAAAACAATCGCATCTGCCCGGGGTATATGAAGCCCTGAAACATGCCGGAGCATTGGAAGTAAAAACCATTCCGATGAATCAAGGAACAAAGGTGAGCCGCATTGTAGCATGGACTTTCCTGAAAAAAGACCAACAGAACGGTTGGATAAGTACCCGATGGAATGCTAATTCGATCTAAATTCATGCACTTAGATTATAAAAAAAGGCTGCCTTTCATTTATGAAGGCAGCTTTTTTTTTAGATTATTTTTCAACGCTATATCAAAAGAGTCAGTTAGCAATAGGAGGAAAAATACTAACACCCCAACTTTTAGATGGTTTCGAATTCATCTCGAATATCAATTCTCCACCAGTCACAATATCTTTGTGCTCAATCCATGCCTGATTAAATGGCTTCCCGTTTAATGTTGCCGATTTTATAAATACATTTTTATCAGAAAGGTTCTTGGCTATCAGCTTAAAGTCTTTTCCATTCTCTAGGTGAATGACTGTTTGTTTAAAATAGGGAGAAGTTATCAGATAATACGACTGACCTGCGTTGGGATAAAATCCCATCATGTGAAACGCTAACCAGGACGACATGGCTCCGGAATCGTCGTTGCCCGGAATGCCTCCACGGGTAGCATCGTAGTTATTGTCAATAATCTGTCGGGTGCGCTGACTGCTTAAATCGGGTCGACCAATCCAGTGATAAAGACAGGATGTAAGAAAAGAAGGTTCATTTCCTACGTTGTAGAAACCTTTGTCGAAAAGCGTATTCAATCGTTTTAAAAATGCCTCATTTCCTCCCGATTTTTCTATTAATCCGGGAACATCCTGCGGTACAAACAGAGAATACTCCCACGAACTGGCTTCATAGAAAAATCCGCACCACCAACATACGCAATTAGGCCAATCCTGAGCCAAAGGAGAATAACGGACGTAATTTATTTGTCCATTATACACATCGCACGGAATACTATCTACCCAACGACCGGCAGGGTCTTTGGGCATTATAAATCCTTTTGAACCATTATCTTCAATATCGCGCCAAAGGTTTTTCCAATTTTCGGATTGCGTCATAAACCGACGGTATTCTCCCATTCTGTTCAATCCTTTTGCAACTTGAGCGAGACAATAATCATCATAAGCATATTCAACTGTCCGATTGCCTGAGCGTACAAACCGGGTAGAAACATAACCCAGGGTATTGTAGTCAGTCAGTCCGCCACGACCTTCTTTTTCTTCGTTGCCTCCGGGGGGAACAGTGGCATCTTTTAGCATGGCCTGAAGTCCGAGCGAATAATCAATTCCTTTTAAATCTTTTGCATAAGCATCAGCTATAATCACTTCGGCATTTGAACCACCCTGCGTGCGACCATTAAAGTTTCCGCTTCGGGCATCGGGCAAATAACCGTCGCGTTTGTAAATATCGAGCATGGCGTTTACAATATCTACCTGACGCAAAGGAGTAAGGAGCGTCAGTAAAGGATGTGAAGAACGATAGGTGTCCCAAATGGCATAGAAATCGTCGTAATAGGGTTGATTAGATGTCCAGAGTGGATTTTCGCCGGTACGATCCACCGGCATAAGTTGCGTGTGGTACAAAGCCGTGTAAAACATTACCTTTTGATCGTGAGTTGCATCAGATGAAATATCGATTTTCTTCATCAGAGTTTCCCATTTGTTCTGCGTTTCTTGCAAGGTTCTCTGAAAACTCCAGTGGGGAATTTCATTGTCCAGGTTTTGTCCGGCTTTCAATGCACTTACAAATGAGATACCTATTTTCATTTGAATGGTATCTGAAACATTGGAGTCGAAAGAAAGTAAAGCACCTGTTTTTTCTCCAGAATCAAACTGAGAGCTTTGTCCTGCGAAGAACTGTTGCCCTTTCCATGTGCCGAAATTTTCAAATGGTTTATCAAAGGTGGCATGAAAGTACACCGTATAGGCAGCTCCGTTATTCCAACCTCCCTTAATCCGGCTGTAACCCTTAATTTCGGTATTGGATAAAATCTGAATTTCAGAACCAACAAATTGCTGTGCTTCACGTGAGTCGGGAATGGACTTTTCTCCCAGAAAATCGCCTAAATCAATTTTAATACCTTTATCCTTCTTGCTGAATACAAAGCGGTAAAAAGCCACCTTGGGCGAAGTCGTGATTTCTGCCCGAATATTCCATTTTTTCAACAAAACGCTGTAATAGCCAACTTTCGTCATTTCTTTTGCTCTCTGCGACTCATGTTTTGTCCATTCAAAATCGCCCGAGAATGGCATAACAGCTATATTACCATATTTTGGGCCGCCGCCTGTTCCGCTTACATGCACCTGACTAAAACCGTAGATGGTCTGAGTAGTATCAGGTACATAACCGCTGTTGGATGCTTTGCTACAATCGGGACCGGGTTTTACCATTCCAAACGGACAGGAAGGCCCGATAAACACATTCCCTTTTTTCTCAGAACCAATAAACGGATCGATGTAGGAAGAATAACGCTGGGCAAACAGAGAATGGCCGGCAAGGACGAAAGATGACAGTAGCAATGATTTTTTCAGGATCGAATTCATGATAGATTTGTGTTATTTATTTGCCCCAGTTTTTATTCGGTTCTTTTCCCATTTTGATTACTAAATGAGCTCCCGAATTAATGTCGGAATGATTGAAATAAAAAGTTTGCAATGGATCTCCATTTAATTTGACTGACTGGATATAGGGCGATGAAGGATTATTATTTTCCGTTTCAATAATCAATTCTTTTGATTTATAATATTCCGGTTGTAATGCAATGGTGACTTTGTCGAACAATGGACTACCCAATTCATAGCGCGGATTTTCGTCGCACCCTCCGGTCATTTGAAATAAGCCTAACTTCATAAGTACACTTAACGAACCCATCAGACCCTGATCTTCGTCGCCATTGTAGCCATAATAAGGAGACAGTTTGCTATATGCACTATCCACTACGATTCGGCTCCAATATTGAGTAAGCCAGGGTGCTCCGGTGTAATTAAAAATAAAAGCCATCTGAATACCCGGCTGATTGGAGTAATTCACCCAGGTTCGTTCATTATTTACATATTTCCGCTGAGCTGAGCTTTTTTGCCCGGCAAATTCAGCCACAGCCTGATCCGGAATTTCAGGATGTTCATTGCAAAACCGAAAAGGCTGCGTAAGCTCAAATTGCTTATTTAATCGAACGGTGGCCGAATCGTTTCCACCCATTAGTGAAAACAAACCGGGTAAATTATGCGGAACAAACCATGTGTATTCAGCACTGTTACCCTCTTCAAATCCATGATTATTTTCCAAGGGATCAAAAGGCGATTGCCAATTTCCATTTTTGTCTCTGGGTGTCATAAATCGTTCGTGGTAAAGATTTTTAAAATTATCCGACCGCTTTATGAAATAGCTATAATCGTCGGTCTTACCAAGCAATTTTGCCAGTTGAGCCAGACACCAGTCCTGATAAGCATTTTCGAGGGTAATGGCAGCACCATCCTGATGCATTCCGTAAATAGTATCCGAAAGAGGATAAGGAACATAGCCCTTGTTGATATAGTACTCTAAACCTCCACCTTTGCTGGTAGTATGTTCATAACCTATTTTACTCATCATTCCACCCGGCATGTGGTTTTTCTTTAATCCTTCGTAAGCTTTCTTGATATCAAATCCACGAATCCCTTTTTGCCATGCGGCCACAAAAAATGGCGTACTTGAAGCTCCTGTCATCACATACGTGTAACTTCCACCCGATGGACCGCGGGGAATTAAACCACCATTTTTATAATATTCGAGAAATGAATTGCAAAAGTCCTCGGCAATCTCGGGATAAACCAGTTGCCACAAGGTATTGATGGTCCATTGTGCTCCCCAAAATGCATCGGAATTATACATGTTGAATTTTGGAATAGATTGTTTGTTAAGAGCTAACTGACGCACAATCTTCTCAATTCCAGTGCAATCGGCATATTTACCATCGACGTCATTCAGCATGCGGCGACCTTGTAATGCATGCCACAAATCGGTATAAAAGCGACGTTGTTGTATTTCTGTTCCACCTTCCACTTTTATCCGCGAAAGCATATTGTTCCATCGATTGCCTGCAGCGGTTTTTATCTGATCGAAATTCCAAGCCGGAACTTCAGCATGTAAATTATTGGCAGCTCCTTCTTCGCTGGTAAACGACAGTCCCACCTTCATTAAAAATGGTTCCTGTCTGTTTTCAAATTCAATCAGAATTTTTCCATTGCTACCGTTCCATTCTCTCAGATCAGTTTGTATTTTACCTGCTTGTTGAAGAAAAACCTTTTTTATTGGAGAATTAAAAACCGCTGTGAAATAGACCGGAGTAGGTTTAACTCTCCGAATGGTTGAACCATTGACCATATATCCTCTGATTTCATACTTATTGATTTGCTTAAAACCTCCTTCCGGGATATCGCAGGGGCCGAGGTGCCCGCCCAATTCAAAGATAACCCCATGGCTTTTTTCTTTTGGAAAAGAATACCGGTGTACGCCTACACGGTTTGTGGCTGTCAGTTCTGCTTTGATCTTGTACCTGTCAAGAACGACTGAGTGGTACCCGGGGCAAACCGTTTCATTTTTATGAGAAAACCTTGAAGCATAATTATTCATTAAGGCCGGGATTTCCTGCTTTGAAAATGTGACCGGCATAACCGCCACACCTGAAAGCTGCCACTCATGAATATGACTAAAATCGCGAATAGTATCTTCGCTGTAACGATAACCGCCGTCCCAATCTTCGGCAATTACATTGTCGGGGAAAAGGCTTACCATACCAAACGGAAGGCAAGCCGATGAAAAATAAAACCAGCGCCCATGAGCAGCATCGAGTTGCGGATACACCAGATCAACCGGTCGTTGAGCGTACCCGAACCCGAAAATAGCTAAAAACAAAAAGAATAGTACTGATTTTTTATTCATTTCTTTAAAACAAGAATTCCCTTTTTGTTATCTCCCGCTAAATTTACTTGTTCCAATACTGGCTTTTTTACGTTTTTTAATACGAGAACAGGCATTTCCTTTGCAGTAGGAATATCTACACTATTTAGATTCAATTCTTTCACGTCGTCAAAAACCATTGCCGGACGGAAATCTTCGTCCTTAAAGCTGATACTTATATTTTTCATTTGCAAACCTTCTACGTGCCTGATATAAAAACCCCAGGCAGGTAACTCGCCAAACATGGAAAATTCAGGGTAACCGTCAATACATTCGGGAACTTTTTGCAATGAATCCATTCCGAAACAGGCAACTTTGCGGTCGGCTCCACCCTGATAAATTATTTTTACGTTTTCAATCAGCACGTTCTGAACAGGATGTCTGGGAATTCCGGTTACTGATGATGGGAAAACATTGTGTGGATATCGCTTTGCAGGGCCTTCCATATTGTAACCAATATCCGGTTTTGTTTTCGGCACCTCTACTTCCATATCGGCAATATGTACATTACGGAGTTGACTTGATACCGAATCTTTATTACGATGCCCCAAACGAATGCAAATGGCATTTCCGGTGTTGGTAGCTTTTATGTTTTTCACATCAATATTTTCGAGTATTCCACCATCCACGCATTCGATGGCAATGGCAGAGCGGAAAGTATCAAATACTTTGATATCTTTTATAGTGATGTTTTTAAAACCACCCCAGGAAGCCGTACCAAGTTTTACAGCATTGGCACTGGAACGTACCACACAGTTCGAAACATAGATATTTTCGCAACGGCTATTCCTGTCTTCCGATTTCAGGCAAATTCCATCGTCGTCCGAATTAAAAAAACTATTGGTGAGTTTCACATCTTTACAATCAACGAAATCAACTCCGTCGTTATTCCAGAAAACATTGCTCTCAACTTCTATGCTATCCATCAAGATATTAGAACATTTGTTGTAGCGATGTACCCAACAAAGTGCATTGCGAAGCGTAATTCCTTTTATCGTTACTTTATCACAATTATTGAAATTGATTATTTTGGGACGATTCTCTTCTTCGGGACGAACCTGATGCCATGGATTTTCGGTCTGCCATTCTTTGTCCTGAAGTGTTCCGGCATGAAGCATCACGTAAATATCTTTCAATAATGCTTCTCCCTGTCCATCAATCATTCCCTTGCCCGTAATCGAAATATTGGTTGCTTTATCCGCAATTAAAAGTGCTGACGCCTGCGATGATGGTCCGTAATCAGTCCGTCGGGTGCTTCCTGCCAATACCGCATATTTTTCGAGGTGCAGATTCACATTCGATTTCATAGTGAGCACACCTGTTACAAATTGTCCCGGTGGAATCACAACAGTACCGCCACCTGCAGCTGATACTTCATCAATGGCTTTTTGAATAATTGCCGTATTTTCGGTGGTATTACTTGATCTAGCTCCCAAATCAATGATATTGATTGTTTTCGACTGTCCAATGGCAGAAGCGACCATAAGAAGAAATAATCCTGTAAAAAAAGAGGTTCTCATAATATTTGAATATCAATTGGTTATTTTGCGTAATTTTTATTTTGACTTTTTATACTTATACAGTTCTTTTCCGTTTTCGTTAACGAAAATGAATTCGAAATAATCTTTTTTTACTGTACAAATCGTAAAACCTTCGGAGTGACTTATAAATTTGGCCCCGGGAAATGTCCCTGTATTTACACCTAGCGAACCCGATGGACTCACCACATAGTTTATATTATTTTTTTGAATATGCTGTGCAATATGAATATGTCCGGAGAAGTAAAAATCCACCTTGTGTTTCGTTAGAACCGGATCGAGTTGTTCCTGCAATTCGGTATTTTTGCCCCGCAATGAGTCGGTCGAGTAAACAGGGTGATGCCCAATCACAATTTTCCATTTTTCGGTGGAAGCCAACAAAACACTATCGAGCCATTGCAGTTGCTGTTTGGTATTCTGCTTTAATATATCGGGATACTGATCGGGCAGCTTTTTATATTCACTCATAAAAGGTGGTGTATCTATCATTACAAAACGGAGACTATTGACCGAGTCGATTTTCACAGCAAAAGTATAATACCTGCTAGGCATATTCCAACGGCGGCTTATCCGACTATAATCAATCACTGCATGCGTATTCCCCCGATACTCATGATTTCCAAGTATCGGAAACCAATCGACCAACAACCAGGGATTGGTGTAGATACTTTCAAAATTACTTGTCCAGAGAGGATCTGAGGTACTTCGCACGCCATTGTAATGAAATGTGTCGCCACTTGCTATGATAAGCTTCGGACGAATACTTTGAGCCATATTACCCAGGGTATTGGCTACTTCCTTCTGCTTATAATATCCGTTTTGTCCAATATCCGAAACAATGAAAAAACGGTATGCTGTCTTATCAATTACAACGGACTGGGCCACAACTAAAAGCCCTATGCTGTTACAGAAAAACAATATCAGCAGGAGAAACAACTTCTTAGCGTTTAACTTCATGATTCAACTTATTTGAGTTCTTTCAATCCCTTTTTGGTATCAATCATCCCTTTTATAAATTCTATTTCGTTGCAAAACTCTTTATAAGTCATTTCCTTTAAATAAATAGCTCCATACGAACGTTTTAGTAGCGGCAATTTGCTATCATAAAAGAAATCACGTCCAAAAAGCGTCGTCAATTGGTGATGTTGCTCCACCCAAATGCGCTGTGCCAGATCGCTGAATGGGCCTTCGTATTCATAGCTCGGGAAAGAAGCTGATTTCTGACTTACAAAACAATTGTTGAACATACTACTGAGCACAGCAAACGAATTCAGCGAAACTGGAACAATCATGCTTACATCGCTGATATGGAATTTCGACCAGATATTTCGATACCCCCAGATTTTTAAATCGGTGACGTGATATTTCTCGACATATTTTTCCAAAGCGTTAGAGATGGCTATCAGCGTTTTGAAATGCGTATCCGGACCACTGCCTTCGGGATCCAGAGCCAATGATACAATGTTAGGACGAACCTTTTCGAGCAAATCTAAAATAGGTTTTACATCGCGGTCGGGATCAGGATATTCCACAAAAATATCGCCGGTATAAAATTGTAGTCCAAGGTGTGAAACATGGTCCAGTCCGATTCCAAAATGCTCCCAAACAAGTTCCGCTTCAAACTCACGCGTCCAGCCTTTAATGACTTGTGCAATTTCCGTTTCTTTGGTTCCCGGATCGATGGTTGAAAGATGTTGAATGGTTTCATTTAACGTAGGCAAAAGTTCTTTCAAGCTTTTTACATGTAACCAACGAACCAAATGGCGAGCCAACCGGCAAGCAATGTAAACACTTTGTTCTTCGCTGTTTTTATTGGCAATGGCATTTAACGTTCCTGTGATATCGTCCCAGAAACCATCCTGTTCAAAAAGGTGTTTGCTATCGAGGTATTTTTCGATTCTACCACTTGTAATCAAATTCCTCAGCGCTATCAGATTATTATTGATATATTCGTTAGTAACTGATGTAAAGCCACTGGTGCAATACACAAAATGGTTATCGTTGTGTTCAGACCGTACCAAATGGTGCAATAGAGGAAAATATGCCAACTCAATATCATCGTGATGAGGAGCAGTGTGTAATATCTTACTTTGAATAGGCGGATTAAGACCTTTTTTGAGCTTTTCTACAATGCGTTTATGAGTGGCTTGTGCCAATGAAGCTAACGATTCGCCACTCACTTGCTGAGCTAAAAGCAAATACTGATTGGTGGTTTTAAAATTCCCGGAAGTCATTTCCTGCAACGAAATATTTTCTTCCAAAGCTCCGTCAATAATCAATTTATCAAGTGTTTTCGTATCTGGATTGTGTTGCTCTAGGATTGCAATTCTTTTGCGTTCATGGAGTTTTATAGCGGCTCCTTTCGTTAAATAAAACCGTGAATTTTCCAGCTTCTGAAGTGCACTTCCTGGGTATTCCAATGAAGGTTGCGACTCGATAGCCGAGGCAATCAGCTGAGATTTCGATTCTCCGGCGGCAATAATAATGGCCACCACATCTGGATTGTGCGTGATGGTATTCAGCCCAATGGTGATAACCGCTTTTTTACGTACCGATTCAATACCGCCAAGGTCAACAGCCGCAGCGGCCTGTGTTTCGTAATTGATATTGGTTAGCCGCGTATGCGAATGATGACTTGAGCCTTTCACATCAAATGCAATGTGCCCATCAGGACCGATGCCACCCAAAAAGAAGCCGATACCACCCATTTTACGAATTTTTTCTTCATAGTTTTCGCAAAATTGATCGAAATACTTGATAGTCTTTTTTTGAAGTGCCGCTCTTGCATTCGCAGGATGATTGATCCGAAGACTCAAGTCAATTATTCCTTCAGGAAAAATTTCTGCAATATTTTTACAGCCATCAAGATAGGCCTGATCGGCTTTAGGAATATTGAAGGTATCAATGAAAAGTGCCTTTTTTTCATCAAATCCAAACCCGTCGATATAAAACCTTTTCACAAAATAATTAAACGATCGTTCGTGCAATGGACAAAGCGGGAAAAATTCGTCAATCATAACAAAGTAAAGCGATTTGAAATCAGGCTTCAAGGTTTCGTCCAGCCCAATTTTATGGAGCAGTCCGGTTTTGATTTCTGTATCCCAATTTTCAAGGTAATACTTCATCCATTTAATGAAAAACTCAGGCGTTTTTCCTGTTGGCAGAGCTACAACTCCACCGGGATTAAGGGCAACCCATTCTAAGAAACGCAGTGCTGTAATTTGGCCCAGGTTAATATAGTTTTCCACTACTATAGCCTTGATTTTTTCATCTGATTTTTTGATTAGCGGATTTTTGAATTGTTTTTCAAAAAACAATTCTACTTTGCTTTCTGTAATATATTTTTTAGTTTCCATATTAAATAATTTAATTTATTACTATGTTTTATTTCGTTGTGAGAATTACACTACCGCCGGTTAATCCTTCCGAGTTTGCTTTTACAATTATATTTCCGCTTACGCCCTTTTTTGCTTTTACAATTACTAATGCCAATCCGTTGAATGCTTGACGCGTGTGACTTTGAAAAGGGACAAAGCTTGTTGCATCTCCATTGTCTGTAGCTACAATTTCTCCTGCACCTTCCAGCTCAAAACTTATTTCGGAATGCGACCGCGGAACTGTCAATCCGTTTTTATCTTTAATTGTGACGGTTATATAACTCAAATCCGAACCATCATTTTTAATGACATTTCTATCAGCTGTAAGTGTAAGCTTTGTCGGTTCGCCGGTTGTTTTTATTTCATCGGTAGCCCATTGTTTACCCTGTTTGTATGTAATTACCTTCACAGTTCCGGGTTCGTATCTAACACTGTCCCAAACCAGTCGGAAAGTAATTCCTTCAATTTTCTTCTTTCGTCCTTGACTTTTATTATTGATAAATAATTCTGCTTCGTCTCCCGATGTATACACATGAACAGGTGTAATTTTACCGATTCTTTCGGGCCAGTTCCAGTGTGGCAGGATATGCGCCATCGGAAAATCAGGTCGCCACTGCGATTGGTACAAATAGTAGCGGTCTTTAGGGAAACCGGCCAAATCAATAATGCCAAAGTAACTGCTGCGCGAAGGCACTGGATTCTTTTTAAACTCATCAAGTTTTTTCTGCTGCTCTTTTTGTTTTGCCGAATCGGCACTAAAATTCAGCAAAATGGTTTCGTCGGAATTATATGGCGTTGGTTCACCCAGATAATCGAATCCGGTCCACACAAATTCGCCCAGAAAGTGCGGAAGAACTACATTAGTAGCAAATTGAGTATCTGGATTGCAGCCCCATTCGGGATGAGCAATGTCGTACGAAGATATCTGATAGTTGACATATTGGTTCTCTTTTCCATTGTCGTCGAGAAAATATTCGCCACGCGAAGTTACGCAGGAAGAAGTCTCAGTACCAATTTGTGGAATATGCATGTAACGAGGGTCTACATCCCACTTGGCCTGCAACCCAAAGAAATAATTGATCCCGATAACATCCATCGATACAGGTGCACCGGCTTCACGAGCCTCATCGGGGTGATTGTAACCGTTCGTTACAGGTCGGGTCGGGTCAATGGAACGCACATAATCGGCTAATTCTCTGGTAATGCTCGGCACTCGTTGGTCACGCACTTCGTTGCCGATAGACCACATAAATACGCAGGGGTTATTTCTATCCCGGTGAATCATAGCTTTCAGGTCTTTTTCGTGCCATTCGTCATACAATAGATTGTAGTCCGATTTCCTTTTTCCTGTTTTCCAACAATCGAAAGCTTCATCCATGAGCAAAAATCCCATTTTATCTGCCAGTTCCAATAATTCAGGCGCAGGAGGATTGTGTGAAGTGCGCAAGGCATTACAGCCCATTTCTTTCAGCAACGACAGCTGTCGACGAAGAGCGTTCACGTTGAACGCAGCGCCCAAAGCTCCCAAATCGTGGTGATTGCAGGTTCCCTGAATCTGTACCCGACGTCCATTGAGATAAAAACCTTTGCGGGCAGTGAATTCAAGTGTCCGAACTCCGAATGGAGTATTATAAGTATCTATTATTTTGCCATTTACAAGAATCGTTGTTTGAGCCAGATAACGATTTGGGGAAACTATATCCCAACGTTTTGGGTTTAAAATGGTAGCCAGCTGTGTTGTTTCGATAATTCCATTTTGCGCAAACCTGATTTTTGACGGTTCAAACGAGGCTACTTTAGTTCCAATAACATCATCTTTATTTATTTCAAAAATATCAGTCTTAACAATAGCTTTAACCGATTTATTAGTCTTATTATCAACAGTTACCCGCAGCTTCACGCTTGCCACTGAATCTCTTACGGTTGGTGTTGTAATATAAGTACCCCAATGAGCGACATGCACCGGTGTCGTTTTCACCATCCACACATGACGGTAAATGCCTCCTCCCGAATACCAACGCGAATCCCATTTTTCAGTATTCAGACAAACTGCCAACACATTGCTTCCTCCAAAATTCAAATACGGTGTCAAGTCCATGCGAAACGAAGAATAACCGTATGGCCAGGTACCAATGTAATGTCCGTTGAGCCAGATTTTTGCATAAGCCATAGCACCATCAAAATCCAGATAAATCTGTTTTCCTTTGTCCGCTTTGGGCATCGTGAAATGCTTACGATACCAACCAATAGCTTTGTAAGGAAGTTTACCTGTTTCGCCAGCTAATTCTATGCGAAAAGGACCGGTGATAGCCCAGTCATGCGGTAAATTGAGCTTTTGCCAGGCTTCATCATTTAATCCAGTTGTCTGTAGATTTTCCGGTTCTGCTTTCGTGGTTCCATCGGCTTGCAAACCATATCGATTAAATAACCAATCAGCATCAAAGCAACTTGCATCGGTGCTTCCCATGCGGGTTATCGACTGAGCATCTGTCGAAACAACAGTGAAACAGCACAAAAGGAATACAAAAAGGCTCTTGATTTTCATAACATTACGCTATATTTTATTTCTGTATTTTTTGTAAAGCAGCTTAGCCATCTGAACGCTATTGCCCGTTGGTTCAGAAGGAAAATTCTTCTGCGTATTCACCCATTTCCATTCCCATTGAGCTATTTCCTTGTCAAAAGACTCGACATCTACCGGTTTACCAGCTTCCATTGCCAAAGCTGTTGCTTCAAAGAACTCTTGCCAACGTACTTTGTAGAAATCGGTCATCAGTCCACTCCATTGTCGGCAGGAATACTCGTGTAGCGGACTATCTGCATCTCCCCAAAGTGTAATCAGGTTACGGGCATTTTGCTCATAGAGTGCTTTTTCGGCATCTGTAGTGCCACATCGTCGGGCATCTGCAATCCATTTCCCCAACAGAAAGTCTTTTCTGGTAGCCAGTAATTTATCCATATCGTCAATCAATTCGATATATTGATTGCTATATTTCTTAAACGAAGTCAAGTCCTTATCTTCGTATGCTTTTACCCATTTTACTTGTAACGGACGTGCATAATTTGCCAACACCTGCCGGGTAAGATCAACAATATCATACTGAAAACCATCACTTTTACCATAAGTAGCCGACGATTTAATGAATAAATCCCACGCCGGAATAAGTTTCCTTCGTTCGTAATTTAGTTTCGTTTTCGTCCATCGGGTAGCCGAATCCATAGTCGGACGACCGGTGAGAATTGATTCTGCTCCATCACGTATTTCTTTTCCGTTGTAAACAGTGTTTTTCAATGTCAACCAGGCTTTAAGCATATCACCATTTGATTTCGTTGTTCCTTTTCCATAACGGTTACGAATGTATTTACTTAACCATTGATCAAGGTTGATTGGAGTTGTACGCCAGGTATTTGCAGTCATCAATTCATAGAGTACCGGAGTTTGCTCAATGGCTTCCATAGTCAGACCAATTCCTTTGAGCTTACCCGATTGTACATCATTAAGTGCAGCAGCCGGTTGTGATGCAACTGCTTCCATTTGTCCAAACAGGCTGATATTTCCACCAAAATTGTGCAGCATATTCCAAATCCACGGTTTACCATAATATGCTTCGGTACGTTTCCATACGGGTTCATATTCTGTAATCAAATCCAGAATAATCATTCTATCATTGGGAACAGCATCCAACAATGCCTTTATTTGCGGTGCATGCCAAAACTTCCGATCGCTAAAGAAAAGCCAGCCCTGCATCACCCACACTGCTTTGGGGTCGGCCTGACGCATACCGTCGTACACCCGAGTACTAAGTTTTGAAAGGAATTCCGGGTTGTCAGACGGAGGCTCATTTTCATTAAAGGTATCGGCAGAATACAAGTGGTCGGTTCCGAAAATCTCCGTTTGCTTTTCGAGATATTTCTTTCCAATTTGGGCAAACAACGGGTCTTCAGAATCGAGAATATAGGTATCCGAAAAACCATTGTTCCAGTTGGTTTGCTTGAGTTTGGCATTCGGATATTTCTGCCGGAAAGCTGCCGGAACATGACCTGTAAAAGCAGACAACACAGGTTTCATGCCCAGCTCGCGTTCCCGTTTCAAAATTTTTAATTGAAGGTCTTTGTGGCTTATCATCCAGCTTTGAGGTAACGGACCACCCCAACCGTCAAGATTTCCCATCCAAAACCAGGAAAAATAGGATGGTCCGCAAAAGAATGTGCTTAGTTCTTCGTTGGTAAATCCCATTTCTTTGTACACTTCGTTCCACACGTACTCTTCGCCGGTAATAGCCAACGGCATATTGATACCATGTAATGCCATCCAGTCAATCTCTTTTTCCCAGCGCTGCCAATCCCACCAACTCATGCTGTAATTGTAGGTACAATAGTTCAGATAATAACGGTATTCGTAGGGCGACGACTTTTTGATTTTTGCGGGAACTACAGGTAATTTTGCAGGCAAATTAAGGTTTTTACCATTCCAGGTTATCTGGCAATGACAGTATTCATTCAGGTAATAATACAGTGCCGAAGCAATGCTTACTCCATTGTTGCCTGCAAGTACAATTTTCCCATTCCGGCTCGAAACCTGAAAAGTATCTTTACTTAAAGTGCCAATCTGTTCAATCACAAATTGATTGGCATGTTTTGGCAAAATGCGGTGCAACAAATTTTCTGAAACTCTCTTGTCCAATTGCGCGTACGAAAGTGTAACTGCTGCAGAAAGAACAAATGTCAATATTGATTTATGTAAATACATATTCTAATAATATTAAACTTTCAAAAACCATTTTTTCTTGTACAGAAAGTAGAGCAAAGTAAGTTGAATTAACAATATTCCCGCTCCTAACCAAACAGGTTGCCAAAGTTCGGGAGCATTTTTTATAATTCCACTAAACAAAAAAGAAGCAGTCGATTCAAAATTCACCACTCCATGAGCAGCCATATAAATTAGAATTGAGTTCATTCCAATCCACACAAAAGGCATTGCCCATTTTTTTAGTCCAACTACATCTATAATAAAGTAGAACACAAATAAAAGTATCAGACTCCAACCTCCTGCAACACAAACAAAAGAGCTGGTCCACATGGATTTGTTAACAGGAAAAACGTTATTCCACAACAGCCCAATAACCAATAGAAGAATTCCGGCCACTAAGATAACGATACTTTTGCTGAACATTGTCCATTTAGGAGTATTCATTCGGAGAAATCGCCCGGTAAAAACGCCAAGCAGCGAAGTGCAAACAGCAGGAATCGTTGATAATAAACCCTCGGGATCGTAAACAATCCGGTGAAGTTTTCCCGGTAAAAATAATCTATCAATATATCCCTCCAGATTACCTTCGGGGGTTAATACACCTGCTCCATGCCCCGGTACCGGTATCAGCATCATAATGGCCCAATAACCAAGCAATAAACCGAAAAAACAAATGAGTTGCGTGCGTAATTTAGAGTTGAGAAAAATAATTCCTGCAAAGAAACCCGATAGGGCAATACGCCCCAACACGCTTGCAAAACGGGTCTGTTCATAATCATTCCATTTGAGAAGTCCGTTCACTACCATACCACAAACGATAAGAATGAGAGTCCGTTTAACGAGTGAACGGTGAATGTGTTTTTTAGTTTTTTGGAAATTACTCTCCAACGGGTTTTCGAGTTGTTTGCCCATGGAATAAGGCATAGATACGCCGGCAATAAAAATGAACAGCGGGAAAATCATGTCGTAAAAGGTAAATCCATTCCAGGTGGAATGATGCAACTGATCGGACATCCAGCCGAAAAGAGGCATATTGGAAGCCTTCGCCAAAGCGTGAAAAATGATTTCTCCACTGATGATCCACATCATGTCAAAGCCACGTAGCGCATCCAACGACAAAAGGCGAGTCGTAGGAGGAAATTGGGGGGTATTCATAAAAGAAAAAATTTAGTAGGTTATGACTGCTGGCTTTATCAACAGTCTTAATTAGAAGATATAAACATTTTTGGAAACACAAACAAAACGTAACAAAGTTAGGGGAAAATAGTCGGAAAAAGAATAAAAAGCCCTGAAAGCCAGAATATTCAACTTTCAGGGCTTTTCCAAATTAACTATTTAATTAATAACCTGGATTTTGGACTAGCAACGGATTTTTAGTCAATGCTCCAGTTGGTATTGGGAAAATGCGGCGATAGGTTTCAGCATTGGTTTTAAAACCCCATTTGCCTTCGTATTTTCCGAAACGAATCATATCATTACGATGCCAATTTTCATACGCAAATTCACGGCTTCTTTCTTTGTAAATATCCTCCAAAGACACACTTGTCCAGGCGGTAGAAGTTGTTCTGTTCGCACGAAGAGTATTCACCAAAGATAAAGCAGTCTGACCTAATGTTGCAGTCCCTCCACGTAGAATTGCTTCTGCCTTCATCAAAATAATGTCTGAATAACGGAATACTGGTTCATCATTATTTTGATTACGGGAAGTGGAAGTAGCATCCGGATAGAATTTAATGTTACGGTAGCCCATATTCCATGAAATCTCATCATTACCACAGTCAAACATGTTAGGATCTTGACGAAGAATCACATCTGGAGTTAAGTTCACCTGATAAGTATAGCTTGCGTCTCCATCAGATCCGGTATAGAATTGATTATAGCCTTTTTTAGTAGTAGTAACCGTTACAGGCGTAACACCATCATTCATATATTGCAATCCGGTTAACCATTGTCCGTTACGTACATCATTAGGATCATTAAAGTTCGCATAAAACTCAGGCAATGTACATTCAGCTGAACTTGGAGTAAAAGGCAATCCAAATTTTGCTTTTTCAGAACGAGGCACATCATACCGAGCATGATACATCTGACCATTAGTACCACTCAACGATGTATATGACGGATTATATGGAATGGCGAATATGAATTCCTTCATTTGAGGACCATTATCAGGATAGAACATTTTTAGATATGTACTAGCAGGCTCCAACGCAAATTTAGATGAGTTGATTACATTATCACAGGCTGAAATACAGTCATTGTAACGAGCTGTTCCGGTATAGTATTCTGCATTTAGATATAATTTGGCAAGTAATGCATATGCCATATATTGTGTTGGGTAACCGTATGTAGATTTATCAACAATAGTGCTCAAATTTGGCAAGCATTCTTTCAGTTCACTTTCTATGAAGCTAAATACCTCTTTCCTGTCTGATTTTGCTTTTGATTCGAAATCTCCATATGTCGTAACGATAGGGACATTACCGTACATATCCATCATCCAATAATAAGCCAATGCACGGACCGTGCGTAACTCTGCAAGTGTACGCGTTTTGAAATTGCCTGCTGGCATGTTAGTATTCAGAATATACAGAGCTTGATTATCATAACCGATAATTCTAGAAAGCCAATCCCAAATGGTTCCGGTTCCTCCATGATCTGGAGTCCATGTGTGATAATGCATTTGCAAATAACCACCATTGTCATACCAGTTGCCACCGCGTGCTGGCAAAATTGCTTCATCAGTGGTTATTGACGTCATAAAAAAGTAATCACCTGCATAATTTCCTCTTAAAGCAGCGTAAACTACTCCAGCTGATGCAACAAACTGTGCAGAATCTTTTGGATATGAATCGCCCGTAATCTGAGTAGTAACCGGCACATTTAAATTATTACACGATATAAGTATAATAGACATAAGAGCCGGAAGTATGATATATATAAATCTTTTTTTCATGATTATAATATTTAATTCGTTACTTATAAATTAATGTTCAAACCAAATAGAATAGTTCGAGTTTTTGGGTAAAAACTATTTGAATCAATACCCGGAGCCATACCACCTTGATTCACTTCTGGATCAACCCCGGAATATTTTGTAATTATAAAAAGATTATTTACTGTTCCGTAAAATCTTAGGCTTTCAATATATTTAATAGGTCTTGTTAATGTATAACCTAATGTCATATTTTCAAGTCGTATATAACTACCATCTTCAATAAAACGGCTAGAGTATTTGTAAGCATTGTAGTCATTTACAGACTCATTTTGAGCATCAACCAATATATTTGTATATGCAACAGTTGTAGGTCTGAATAAGTCTGCTCGAGTAGCATTGAAAATTTTGTTACCATACACTCCACGGAAGAATACACTCAAATCAAAGTTTTTATAGCTAAAATTATTTGTCCAACCATAAGTAAACTTGGGTTGAGGACTTCCTGCATAACGATAATCATCTGTAGTTGGACTTGTAGTCAATTTGCCATTTTTGGCTAAATATTGTGAAACTCCATCTGCGTTTTTTCCCTCATAGATAAGTGTGAAAAATTGTCCAAGAGGATGCCCCGTCTTTCGGATCTGAAGCGTACTAGCAGTCTGCCCTGCACCATCAGGTTGAGTATATCTTATAGAATCTCCTCCCGTAAAATACGGATTAGAAAGACTGGTTATCGTATTTTTGTTGCTAGCGATATTAAAACTCGTCTTCCATGTAAAATCTTTTGTTTTAACTGGTACAGCCGAAACGCTTAACTCAATACCTTTATTATTCATACTACCACCATTAGCATAAAGACCTCCGGCTGGAACTAGCAAAATATCAGCATCATACCAATAAATCATATCGGTAGTATTTTTATTATACAAGTCGACAGTAAAACTAAGTCTTCCTTTTAGTACAGATGCATCTATACCAATATTTGAAGTAGCTGTTTTTTCCCATTTCAAATCAGAATTCGAGGCTTTGTTAGGCGCATAAGACATAGCTGAACTTCCATTGGAATAGAAACTGCCCATTGAGCTCATTAGAAATTGAGCGCTATAAGCATTAAAACCGGTTGAATTTCCGGTTACACCATAACTGGCGCGAACTTTCAAATCTTCAAAAATACCTAAATCCTGAATAAATTTTTCCTGTCCGGCTCTCCATGATAAACCAACGGATGGAAAGTAACCCCATTGATTGTTTTCGCCAAATACCGAACTTCCATCTCTACGGATTGAGGCTTGTAAGTAATACTTGTCAGCAAAATTGTAGTTCAGACGGCTAAAATAAGAAATTGAACGTTGTTTAGAATATGCCTGATCCGAACCAAAATTTACTGTTGCTCCTGTAATTGCGCTATAATTACCCAGAGCTAAATTATTGAAGCCCATATTATCTACAGGAAAATTAGTGTTTGTAGCCTGAAATCCATCACCATACACATCATCCTGATAAGAATATCCTAAAACAGCATTTACACTATGTAATCCAAATTTTTTATCCCATGTAAACCAGTTTTCCAAAACCTGATTGGTAGTTTGGTAAGTATTACGCAAAGCAGTACCTCCTTTTCCAAATGTTACGATAGAGCGAGTTGCCGGAGCTTCAGGATTGTTATAAAATACAGACCCATTATAATTATACATATAAGAGTCGTAATACTCCCCGTGAAGTGATGTATAGTTTTGATACGAAAGGCTCAAATCATAAGTTAAACCAAAAGGTAATTTTACATTGGTTGTAAATGAGGCCATTAGATTATTATTTTTGGTCTGATCTTGTGAGTGATTAATGATTGCCGCCGGATTAAAATAACCTGATTTTGTGAAGTTTTCATAATAAGTTCCATCAGCATTTGTTACAGGAGAAGTTGGTAAGCGGCTGGCAGCCTGTAAAAGTACAGTTCCAAGTTGAGGTACATAATCCGAAGTGATCTTTGCATTTGCAACCGAAACCCCAAATTTAACTTTGTCGTTAAATGCCATTTGATCAAATGTCAGACGAGCAACAATCTTGCTCTGATTACTCTCTTTAAGAATACCTTCTTTGTTAGTATAGTTTATACTCGCACTGTAAGTATTGTGCTCAGAACCACCATTAAACGATAAATTATGGTTTGTTGAAAAGGCGGTTCCACGTTGAATCTCTTTCTGCCAATCCGTATCAGCCCCTGTATCTTCTGTTAAGTTTTGCCCTGTTTTACTTGCAAAAGCACGAAGTTGTGATGCATTCATCAGTTTGAGGCTGTTGGAAACATTTTCAATTCCGGCATAACCATTATAAGAAACATGAGTAATTCCCTTTTTACCTTTCTTAGTAGTTATCATAATCACCCCGTTAGATCCACGATTACCATAAATAGATGTAGCCGATGCATCTTTTAGTACATCTATGGTTTCAATGTCATCTGGCGAGACCAATGAAATATCTCCGCCTGGAATTCCATCAATCACATAGAAGGGTTCCATCGAACTATTCAAAGTAGAAGCTCCACGTAGGATCACACTCGATTTACGGGTTGGATCTCCACTAACAGTAACATTCAGTCCGGCAGCTTTACCTTGTAGCAGTTGACCCACATCTGTTATTGCTCCTTTGTTTAAATCCTCCGGTTTAATAGATGCTACTGCTGAAACCAACCCTTTTTTTGTGGTCGTACCATAACCAACAACTACAATTTCACTCATTACTTTGCTTTCATCTTGCAAAGAAATATTTATTACAGATTTATTACTAACTTTCACTTCGCGAGTTTGCATTCCTACAAACGAAAATTGTAAGATTGAGTTTGAAGACAAGTTGCTAATACTGTAACTTCCGTCAAAGTCTGTAACAATACCTGATTTTGAGCCTTTTAGCAGCACGCTTACACCAGGCAATGCTTGCCCGCTTTCATCAGTTACCTTACCTGAAACTTTATTAATCGTATTTTTACCAACAGGTTGTTCACCCATTTCTTTGGATGAAGCCAAAATGATTTGAGTATCTAACACCTTATAAGTAATATCAGTATTAGCAAAAATCTTTTTCAAGATGTCTGAAATTTTTTCGTTAGAAAACTGGACATCTACCTTACGTGTCACATCAATAAGTCTGTTATTATATGCAAAATGATAATCTGATTTTGCTTCAATCATTTTGAGGACTTCACGCACCGGGGTATTGCGTGCATTCAATGTTATTTGGCTGTCTTGCGCGGATAGATTTGTTGTAGCGCAAGAAAATCCAAGTAACAAAATAAAAATTAACCGAAAGTTTGTACTTTGATATAAAGGAACTTTTAAGTTCTTTATAGAAATCATGGTTTGTTTCATAGATTTGTAATTTGAAAATTTGTGATAATAAAACAAAGATTTATAGATATTTAATATGCATTACAGCGGATATTGTTTTTGCGGGAACTATCACATTGTAATGAAGGAACAAACTTGCTAGGCGCAGTCATTTTGTATTAAGCGTATAGTAGTTTTCAGGAGATATTCGAATGAAGCTGATTGAAAATACAGCGCACGAATATGATGAGAAAAATTAAGTGATGACTTTCATAATGGCGTTTTTTTAGATTGTTTTAAAGGATAACTTTGTATATTTAATTAGTATTTTCTGTTTTGCCGATATTTATTTTCTTTTTTCAATATCAGTGTCCGTTGTCCGTAAGCTCCGTCATCATCTCGTGCTCCGTTTATCACACGATAGCTGATCGGTGACGATAAACTGATGATTTTGAGAGCACGCTCCAAAGGCTCATTAGTAAACGTAGCCGTTAGTTGATACCGCAATAATTCCTTATCCGAAATTACAACATGGATATTGTACAACTTCTCTAACTTTTGAGTAACGGTTTGAATCGGATCATTATCAAATACAATACGCCCTTGGGTCCAGGCTATGTATTTGGTTAAATCATTTTTCTGAGTCAATGTAATTTGTTTGCCTGCTTTGTTCAACACCGCTACTTCATTTGGATGAAGCGCACTATTCAATTCGAAAGTATTGGTTGATTTTTGTTTTCCAAGAAGAACAGCACCTTCAACAAGTGCCACAGTTACATCCGGTTCATCTTTATAGGCTCTGGCATTGAAAGTGGTACCAGTCACTTTAATATCCATTCCATTCATTTTTACTATGAACGGATATTTTTTGTCTTTCTTTACCTTAAAAAACCCTTCACCATTTAATGCAACAACACGAAAAGATTGATTGCTGAAAGTCATAGGATAAGTCAAAGTTGTGCCTGAGTTTAACGAAACATGCGTACCATCAGGCAATACAAAATCACTGGTTGCTCCAAGCGGTACACTTATTGTGTTTTGTAAAATTGCCAAAGATTTTGAGCCTTGGTGTCTACCCACCATATAAAGGGTAATCATCAATGGAATAATAAGAATAGCAGCAGCACGAGACAAACCAACGTAGAGGCGTCTCACCAATGTTGGTTTTTGTGCTTTCATATTGATGGAATGATGAATTTCGGACAATATTTGTTTGAATCGCTCTTCATTCCCAATCGCTATGTCATCGCATTCATCCCAATGCATATACATCGATACGTTCACAGCCTCTTCATGTACAGGTAATTCGAGCACATCTATCAGATGGTCCAAATCCTCTTTCGAATACTTGTCTGTTCTAAAATTGCTTATTAGTTGATTGATATAGGTCATACTATTTTTTATTAAGTTACAACATTAGTTCATGCACAAAACAGTTAACTAAATATATTGAACAAGCATTACTTTCTATGCTGCAACATATAAATAACGCACTGCCCGAAGTTTACCCTTGCTCTGTTTGAAAATATTTTTATTTTTTTTATCTAGCAGTTATCCATACAGTAAATGAACATTGTATCATATTTTTTTTATATAAATTAGCATGGAACATTGCAAAAAAAATGGACACCAAAAATTGGCGTCCATCAAAGGAATTAAAATCAACATTCAATAGCTTGTTGAAAATAGTTACTGGAAATAGTTTCAACTATGATAAATTGATTGTTGTATTTTTTATGGACATTATTCCACAAAAAGAAAGTAAAAGAGCGCAGACCAAATGCCCAAACTCCCGAGATGTTGTTTGAAGAAAAATAACGATTTTGAAAGGTGATCTTCAACTGTTTTTTCGGCAATGCCTTTTAACAGGGCAATTTCTTTATTAGACAACCCTTTTTCACGACTCAACCTGAAAACTTCTTTTCGTTTTGGAGGAAGTTGGTCAATCAACTGCATGTAGCGTTCTTTAAAAAATGTATAGTCTGTTTGTTCCTCCGTACCCTGAGTATTAGAAGTTGCTGCTTGAGCAAGATAGTCAAGATACTTTTGCTCCGTGGCTCGTTTTCGAAACAACGAAAGCACCGAATTTTTAGCTATCGTAAAAAGAAAAGCATCAAAATTGCTATCTCTTTTCAACACGAAACGATTCTCCCATAGCTTGATAAAAGAATCCTGTACTACATCATATGCGTCATCTTCATTTTTCAGGTAAGCCAATGAAAAACGAAAAATTTTTGAATGATACCCCTCGTAAATCTCATCAATCACCGTACGATCGTCCCTTCTTAAGCGTTCGGCTAAAGTTTCTTCGTTGTAAATCATTAGGCAATATATTGATTAATAACTCTGTAATAAAATTTCACTCCCGCTTGTATTTTGAGTATTTCACATAAAATACTTTTCATTATATATAGTTTCGTTACTAATAGAAATTCTAACGTAAAAGTGCGTTCAAAGATATGCATTTATTTCATAAATTATATATTTAATTTTATTATTGTCCGGTAAATTTTTTGCTCAACTAATGCCGTCCCGTCGGAACTTATTCTTCAGAACAAACTACCTCGCAGCAGAACTGACAAGGTATTAAGAAAAAACAAAGAAAAAACAAAGAAAAAACGAAGCAGAGCTTCGAGAAATTGAACCTTAATGACATAAAAAAAATACGCTTGAGAAATTATCTCAAGCGCATTTCTGTATTTTATGCGTTAGTAGGCGTAGGTCGCAACCTGCCCATCTTTATAAATATTAGATATTCTTTACCAGTTCCACATTAAGCTTCGCCAATTCACCATTCGTCACAGCAACAGTGCTTACCACATCAGCATAACCATTCTTTCGTACCGTTACCGTATACGTACCTTCAGGCAATGATTTAATATTAAACCCACCCTTGATGGCTGTTTTTTTCTTCATAGCCTCCGCACTGCTACTTGCAGCAGCTTTCATCAATCCATTGCTGCTGTTTTGTGCAAAGCTAAGAGTTGCACCTTTTAGCCCTTCTCCCGTGCCCGCATCAGTTACAAAACCCTTTACCTGAAGCGATCCTTTACCAGTTACTATTATTCTCCGTGCCGATTTATAACCGCTGTAAAAATCCGGTTGCGAAATTCTTACTATTTCCACCAAAGCATCAATCTTATCCAATGCCTCATCGCTTGTCACAAAACCTTTAACAATCTGGTCTGTACTTTGCTTTGTACTAATCTCACTATTCCGGGGTGTTGGAGTAGCTGCCTTAAAATCAGCTATAAGCTTTAAAAGATATTTTTGACTCTCAGAAGTCAAACCATATAAACTCAAATTCGGAAGGTGAGCATCTATTTTAGAGTGAATACTCCGCGCATAAGTTTCAAGATCTTCGTCAGTAGCAAGTCTCAAATCACTTATACTAAATTTTACTTCTTTGAGCAGGGTCAGATTATTTTCTACCTTGGCATAAGCCTGCACTTTGCGCGAACCATCGGCGGCCTGCGCTACTAATAATTTTCGCAATTCATTTTTAGTCTCCGCAACCCCGGATTTGTCAAGACTTTGCTGCTCGTGCGCCGATCGAATCTGAAGAATACCCTCTTGAAAAGTAGCATAAAATCCCTGGAACTTTGGTAAAAGTTGAGTAATTGAGCTGTTTGCAGTCAAAAACTCATCAGACACGAGGTACATATTGTACCTGCTTTGTTGTTTTGAATTCATGATAAATTGATTTTGATTTAGTATAAATTATTTTTGATTAACTCCAATATTTACAGGTTTTATAAATATTGTAAATGCAAAACTATAAAAATAACTATATTTGATCAACCCAAATGCGTTAATTATACTTAATTTTAAACAAACAAAAATTAAAACATATCCTATCACCGTTATTTATATAATCAGGCGCATGTCATTACTCATTATACACTTACCATCGTCAATTATATTGATGTCATCACTCATTATACACCCGCCACCATCAATTATATTGATGTCATTACTCATTATACACGCACCACCATCAATTATATAGATGTCATCACACATTATACACCCGCCACCATTAATTATATAGATGTCATCACGTATTATACACCCAACACCATCAACTATATAGATGTCATCACGCATTAAAAGCAAAGAAATTTCAGTTGGATTATTTAGCATGAAAAAATGAATTGAAGAACAGAATATTGTAATTTTGTTACAGTATCCAACCTTATTGTTTATATTTGTGCTGACTAACAACTCTTACAATGAAATTCTTCAGCACTACTCAAATCAAACAACTTGATCAGTACACTATCGAGTATGAACCGATTACTTCCATTGATTTAATGGAAAGAGCTGCCGACGCTCTTTACACAACCTATTTAGAAACTTTCTCGTATCAGCGACCTGTCCTTATTTTGGCCGGACCGGGTAACAACGGCGGTGATGCACTGGCACTGGCGCGCATGCTTCTTCATACAAGGCTTGATGTAAAAGTCATTTTGCTGCATGCGGATAAGCTTTCGAAAGACTGTGAAACAAACCGGAACCGCTTAGTGGAAATGTATCCTAATGCAATAACCGAACTTACCGAAAATTTCGCAGTTCCTGAAATCACGAATGACACCATTATTATCGATGGTCTCTTTGGTTCGGGAATTAACCGGATGTTGATCGGCATTTTTGCCGAAGCGGTAAAATGGATCAACCATAATGCCTATACTGTAGTAGCTATTGATGTACCTTCAGGTTTACTGGGCGAAGAAAATCCGCTCCATGAAAAGCCGGTCATTGTACAAGCCGACTTTACCCTCAGTTTGCAATGCCCTAAACTGGCATTTTTGTTTCCCGAAAATGAAATTTACGTGGGTGAATGGAAAATGGTTGACATTGGCATTCATCCCGCAGCAATTGAAGAAACCGAAAGTGACTTTTATTATCTCGAAAAAAAGGATATTGCGCCATTAATCAAAAAACGATCGAAATTTTCGCACAAAGGTACTTTTGGGCATGCACTTATTGTGGCTGGTAGCAAAGGAATGTCGGGTGCTTCGGTATTAGCTGCTAAAGCTGCACTCAGAACAGGAGCAGGACTGGTAACTATTCACGGACCCGAATGCAACCGAAACATTGTGCAGACCATTATTCCGGAAGTAATCTTCCAATCCGACTATGCCACCGACCTGGTGAGCANTGTAGAGGCGNCTGAAAAACATAATGCTATTGCTATCGGACCGGGAATAGGNGTTCATGCCGAAACTACAGAGATGCTGAAAAACTTTCTGAAAAAGCAGCATAAACCCTGCGTANTGGATGCCGATGCCTTAAACATTTTGTCTCAGCACAAGGANTTNTTGAAACTCATTCCGGAAAATAGTATCCTGACTCCGCACCCGAAAGAATTTGACCGGCTTTTTGGACCNNACATNTCGACATANGAACGAATGAAAAAAGCGTCATTGGCTGCTCANGATCTGGAACTGATCATTATTCTGAAAGGAACGTATACCATCATTGCCACTCCCGACGCTAAACTATACTTCAATAGTACCGGCAACTCCGGCATGGCTACAGCCGGATCGGGTGATGTATTAACCGGCATATTAGTGGGATTATTGGCTCAGGGTTACCTACCGGAAGATGCAGCCAAAACTGCAGTTTATCTTCACGGACTGGCAGGCGACCTGGCGTTGGAAACCCAATCGGAAGAGTCACTGATGTCCGGTGATATTATAGCAGCACTGGGAAAAGCTTATCAATCATTCCGAAAATAATACGTCGAAATCCTCTCTTTACAATCTACCGATCGGTCAGTTTCGACTTAAATATATTTACATAAAACTATTAGTCTGTAAACTTTTGTGAATAAGTTGCATGTATGAAACAATCCGATTAATTTTGCGTTAATTCACCTGAATTGTTTAAGAGGTCAAATCCGATCTGCACAGACAAGGCATTCCTTCATTATTGAGACAAACATGCACAGAAGCAAATTATATATCTTTATTTTTTTTACTTGTTTGGTTTATTCCGTAAGGGCTCAACAGCACTTTACAATCAGTGGTTACGTCAGAGATGCGAAAACTGGAGAAGATATGATTGGTGCAACAGTAACAGTTAAAGAACTCCCCGGCACCGGATCTTCTGCCAACACCTACGGTTATTACTCCATCACTCTGCCTGCGGGACATTATCAAATCTCGGCGCAGTTTATGGGCTATGCTCCGCAGGTTCAAACCGTGAATTTAAACCAATCCCAAAAAATTGATTTCCAACTAACAGAACAGGTAAATGAACTGAAAGAGGTAGTGGTTTCGAGTCAGCGAAAGAATGAGAATATTACCAAACTTCAGATGGGTGTGCAAAAGCTTGACACCAAAGATCTGAAAAACATACCGGTTATTTTTGGCGAAAAAGATGTTTTAAAAACCATTCAGTTACTACCAGGCATCAAATCGGCAGGCGAAGGAAGTAGTGGATTTAATGTTCGTGGCGGAGCTACAGATCAGAATCTGATATTACTAGATGAAGCTACTGTATATAATGCCTCCCACTTGATGGG